>Ga0187892_10000243_pt1 | contig 143834 bp, 97 predicted proteins | sample MA1701073metaG_FD_139345 | JGI IMG/M metagenome (GOLD analysis project Ga0187892, IMG submission 139345) | Bio-ooze microbial communities from a basaltic lava cave in the Kipuka Kanohina Cave System on the Island of Hawaii, USA - MA170107-3 metaG ...
GCGGCGCATTCGTCGCGATGGGCATCGAAGAATCCTCCTTTAAGAGGATGCTTCGGTCCCAGGACCACTCAAACATTGGTGCGCGATAGAGATGGATTCCTAAGTTCGCCAGAGTAGAGCTAGGCGAGGTCGGGCGCGGCGACTACATCGCCATCCGCCACTCCCCCTCTTCCTTGACGGCCTTGATCGGCTGGCCTTCCTCCTCGGTCGTGGTGATCGTGGCGACGGTCGCGGTGGCCGCATCGCCCTTGCCGTCCTCGCCGTACTTCACCTCCTTCACCTCGACCTTCTTCAGCTTCTCGACCTCGGGCTCGGGGATCTGGGAGATGCTGTGGGCGGCGAGGTCGAGCGGCGTCATCTTCGTCGCCTCGGCGGCCGCGATGCCGAAGATCATCATGGACATCGCGTTCGCGTCCATGCCCTCGGGCGGCGTCTTCAGCTGCTCCTGGACCTGCGTCATCTGCTTCTCGAGCTCGACCCGGGTGTCCTTCGCCATGTAGTGAATGAAGCCCTTGCCGTCCTTCTGGACCATGGCCTCCTTCACGTGCTTGAAGAGGTCCTCGGGCGTCGCCGCCTTCGGGTACTCCTTGGCGGCGCCGGCCGGGGCGGGCGGCGCGGGCTTGGGCTCGTCCGGCTTGGGCGCGGGGGCGGGCGGCGGCGGCGGAGGCGCGGGCGGCGCGTCCTGGGCGCCCGCGACGACGGGGAGGACGAGGCCGAGGCCGAGCGTGGCGACGCCCAGCCACTTCGCGAAGCGGATACGCACTCTGTTTCTCCTCTCGATGCGGCTTGCCTGCCCGAGTCCGCCGGGCAAAAGTCGTGCGATCATCTCCGAGCGCCGGGCCCGTGTCAAGGGGGCCGGGAGCGGTCGTCCGGCGACGCTCGCTCCGTCTCGGACGGCGGGCGAGCGCGCTTCTTCACGGCCCTCGGCGCCTTGACGCGGAGCGGCGTGGAGGGTATAAGGACGCGCCTTCGGGCGGTGGGACGCGAAGCGGGAGACCGGCCCCATGCGCGAGTTCCGCGGCGTGGACTTCTACCAGATCGACGCGCTCCTCTCCGAGGAAGAGCGGATGGTGCGCGACACCGTCCGCGAGTTCGTCTCGGACCGGGTGATGCCCATCATCGAGGAGTGCTTCCGCGAGGGGCGCTTCCCGACCCACCTGGTCCCCGCCATGGCCGAGCTCGGGCTCTTCGGCGCGAACCTCAAGGGCTACGGCTGCGCCGGCCTGAGCAGCGTCGGCTACGGCCTCATCCTCCAGGAGCTCGAGCGCGGCGACTCGGGCGTCCGGAGCGCCGTCAGCGTGCAGGGCTCGCTCTGCATGTGGCCGATCTTCACGTACGGCTCGGAGGCCCAGAAGGAGCGCTGGCTCCCGCGCATGGCGCGGGGCGAGGTCATCGGCTGCTTCGGCCTGACCGAGCCCGACCACGGCTCCGACCCGGGCGGCATGGAGACGCGCGCCGTCCGGAAGGGCGACCGCTACGTGATCAACGGGACGAAGCGCTGGATCACGAACGGCACGATCGCCGACCTGGCCGTCGTCTGGGCCAAGCTCCAGCCCGAGAACAAGATCCGCGGCTTCCTCGTCGAGAAGGGGACCCCCGGCTTCAGCGCGCCCGAGATCCCGCGCAAGTGGTCGCTCCGCGCGTCGGTGACGTCCGACCTCATCCTCGAGGACTGCGAGGTCCCCGCCGGGAACCTCCTGCCGGGCGTCGAGGGGCTGAAGGGGCCGCTCGGCTGCCTCAACAACGCCCGCTTCGGGATCGCCTGGGGGGCGATCGGCTCGATGATGGCGACGTACGAGGAGGCGGTCGAGTACGCGAAGCACCGCGTCCAGTTCGACCGGCCGATCGCGGGCTTCCAGCTCACGCAGGCGAAGTTCGCCGACATGCTGACGGAGATCACGAAGGCCCAGCTCCTGGCGCTCCGGCTCGGGCGGCTGAAGGACGCGGGCCAGGCGACGCCGGCCCAGGTCTCCCTGGCCAAGCGGAACAACGTCTACTGGGCGCTCGAGATGGCCCGCATGGGGCGGCAGGTCCTCGGCGCCAGCGGGATCACGGACGAGTACCAGGCGGGCCGCCACATGGCGAACATCGAGTCCGTGATCACCTACGAGGGCACGCACGAGATCCACACCCTCGTGCTCGGCCAGGAGATCACGGGCCTCTCGGCCTTCAAGTAACGGCGGCAGCACCGGCTCCGGAGACGGTCGACCGATGAACACTCTCGTCTGCGCGAAGCGCGTGCCCGACACGGCCACGAAGATCAAGATCGGCGGCGACTCGCGCACGATCGACGAGGCCGGGATCCAGTGGATCATCAACCCCTACGACGAGTTCGCGATCGAGGAGGCCCTGCGCCTCAAGGAGAAGGCGGGGAAGGGCGAGGTGACGGTCCTCACGATCGGGCCGGCCGACGCGGGGCAGACGATCCGGTCGGCGCTCGCCATGGGCGCGGACAAGGGGATCCACCTGAAGGACGACGCGAAGAACCGCGACCCGTCGGCGATCGCGCGCGCGATCGCCAGGACGGTCCAGGAGATGGCGGCGAAGCCCGACCTCATCCTCTTCGGGCGGCAGGCGGTCGACGACCAGAGCCTGACGGTCGGCCCGATGGTCGCGACGCTCCTCGAGCTGCCGTGCGTGACGGACGTCGTGAAGCTCGAGATGGCGGACGGGAAGGCGACCGTCTCGCGCGAGATCGAGGGCGGCCACGAGATCGTCGAGGTGGACCTGCCGGCCGTCCTGTCCACGAACAAGGGGCTGAACGAGCCGCGCTACGCCTCGCTCAAGGGGATCATGGCGGCGAAGAAGAAGCCGATCGAGACGCGCGACGCCGCCGTCCCCGAGGACCGGGTGACCGTGCGGAAGATGGACTACCCGCCGGAGCGAAAGGGCGGGCGCGTCGTCGGGACGGGCGTCGAGGCGGTGCCGGAGCTCGTGCGGCTGCTGAGGGAAGAGGCGAAGGCGCTCTAGGCGCGCGCGGAGGCGATCATGGCGGCGAAGGTCCTCGCGTTCTGCGAGCAGCGGGGCGGCCAGTTCAAGAAGGCGGCGTTCGAGTGCGCGAGCGAGGCGGCGCGGCTCGCGCGCGCCCTCGGCGGCGAGGCGGCGGCGATCGTCGTCGGCGGCCCGTCGCTCGAGACGGCCGCGGCCGCCGTCGGGGCGTACGGCGTCCCGCGCGCCCTCCACGTCTCCGGCCCGGCCTTCGAGACCTACAACGGCGACGCGTACGGCCTCGCGGTCGCCTCGGTCGCGAAGAGCGAGGGGGCGGCGGTCGTCCTCTTCACCGCCTCGGCCATGGGGAAGGACCTCGCCCCGCGCGTCGCCGCCCGGCTCGGGACGGGGCTCGCGGCCGACATCACGGGCACGCGCGTCGACGGCGGCAAGGTCCTCTTCCGCCGTCCCGTTTACGCCGGCAAGGCCTACGTCGAGATCGACTTCGCGACCGAGCCGCGCGTCGCCTCCCTCCGGCCCAACAACTTCGACCTCGAGCCCAGGAACGACGGGGCCGCGGCCTCGGTCGAGGCGGCCGCGGTCGACGTCGATCCCGCGAAGCTCCGGTCGCGGACGAAGGAGGTGAAGGCCCAGGCGGCGGCGAAGGCGGACCTGACCGAGGCGCCGATCATCGTCAGCGGCGGCCGCGGCATGAAGGGTCCCGAGAACTTCGTCATCCTCGAGAAGCTCGCCGGGGCCCTGCCGGGGGCGGTCGTCGGGGCGTCGCGGGCGGTCGTGGACGCGGGCTGGCGGCCCCACGCCGACCAGGTCGGGCAGACGGGCAAGACCGTGTCGCCGAACCTCTACATCGCCTGCGGGATCTCGGGCGCGATCCAGCACCTCGCCGGGATGCGGACGTCGAAGTGCATCGTGGCCGTCAACAAGGACCCGGAGGCGCCGATCTTCAAGGTCGCCGACTACGGGGTCGTGGGCGACGTCTTCGAGGTCGTGCCCGCCCTCCAGGCGGAGTTCGAGAAGGCGCTGAAGTAGGGAAGGCGCCGCCCCGGCCGTCCGGCGGCGGTTGCGAAGCGGTCCGTCTCCGCGCTACGATGGCCGGAGCGCCATGGGCGGGTCGGCCGACTACTACGTCCTCCTGAACATCCCGAGGAGCGCGGGCCTGGACGAGATCCGTCAGGCCTTCCGGCGGCTCGCCCGGGCCTGCCATCCGGACGTGACCCAGAGCCGGGAGGAGCACGAGCGCTTCCGGCGCGCGCGCGAGGCCTACGAGGTCCTGCGGGACGAGCGGGCGCGGCGCGAGTACGACCGCCGCCTGGCCGCGGCCGAGGCGGTCGCGTCCGGGCCGGAGCCGCTCGCGGAGGCGTCGAGGGGGCGGCGGCGCCGGCGGGCGCCGGACTCCGGCCGGATGCGCTTCGACCCGGGCGGGCCGGCGGACGAGGACCTGACCGAGGTGCTGGCCGCGATCTTCGGATCGGGGCTCGGCGGCGGGCTCTGGCCGGGGGCCGGGGCGGCGGGCGGCCTGCGTCCGGGGCCGGGGCCCGGGCCGGCCGGCATCCGGGGGGCCCGGTCCGTCCGGCGGCTCGACCTCGACGTCGTCCTGACCCCGGAGGAGGCCCTGCGCGGCGCCGAGGTGCCGTTCCGCTACCCGCTCGGCGCCCGGGTCCTCGAGTGGCGGCTCGCCATCCCGGCCGGCGTGCGGGCCGGCGAGTGGCTCGAGTTCCGCGTCCCGCTGGTCGACGGCGTCTGGCTGCGGCTGGTCGCGCACCTGGAGGTCGGGCCGTCGTAGCTCCGGGATCTCTCGTTCGGGGGGTGTTTGGATTGTCTCATCCCCCGCGGTCGCGCGAAGTTGCAGCCGGCCCGGCGGTTTCGCCCGTCGGACCCGTATGGTAGAAGGGCGGGACCGCGATCTCCGATCGCCCGGGGTCGGGTCGACGCGCCAGGGAAGGGGGTCCGAATGACTCGTTCGCAGGCCTTCGCGCGGCGTCGACCCGGGCTCCGGCTCGCTCTCGGGCTTTGCCTCGGCCTGGGGCTCGCCGCCGTCGCCTCGATCGGGGCCGCCGCCGCCCGCGCCCAGGAGGGGGCGGAGCAGGCGACCGCGTACCTGCCGGTCGACGACGAGGTCCGGACGCTCCTCAGGAAGGCGGCGGAGCTCGAGGCGGAGGGGCGCGTGACCGACGCCGTGCTCCTCTACCTGCGGGTCGAGGATGTCCTCGCCGAGCGGCGGGTCGCGGACCCGACGGCGCGGTTCGTCCACGCGGCCGAGCCCGGGATCCTCTCGGTCCACGTCGGCGTGGAGGCCTACCTGCGGGCGCGGGTCGCCGCCCTGCCGGGGGAGGGCCTGGAGCGCTACCGGCTGGCGCGCGACCCCCGGGCGAAGGAGCTGCTCGACACCGGGGTCGCGACCGGCGGGCTGGAGCCGCTCGAGGTCGTCGCGACCCGTTACGCCCTCACGACGCACGGTCCGGAGGCGATGGCGAGGCTCGCCGACCTGGCCCTCGAGCGCGGCGAGCTGGCGCGGGCAGCGCGCGCATACGGGCGGCTGCTCGAGCGGGCGGGGGACCGGCCCGTCGTCGTCGCGGGCGAGGTCCCGCGCGAGGCCGCCCTGAAGGAGCCGAGGCTCCAGCTCGCGCTCGTCGTCGCCCGCGGGGCGGTCGGAGACGCGGCGGGCGCGCGGCGCGCGGCCGATGCGCTGGTCGCGTCGGCGGGCGCGAGCGCGACCGTCGAGGCGTTCGGCGCGAAGCTCACGGCCGCCGAGGCGGCCGCCCGGGCGGTGGCCGCCGGCCGGAGGCTCGCCGAGGCCTCGGGGTCGGTCCCTCGCGGTCCGTGGCCGACGGTCGGCGGCTCGGCCGACCGGGGCGCGGCCTCGCCGGCGCGCGCCCTGCCCGGGCGCCGCTGGCTCGCGCTCTACACGCTCCCGGGGACCGAGGTGACGAGGCCCGTGCTCGAGGGCTACGGCCGGCGCGGCGTGCCGGCGCCGCTCCCGGCCCACGCGGTCGCGTCGGGCGACAGCCTGTTCCTGGCGGACGCGAAGTCGGTCGTCGCCGTCGGGCTCGCCGACGGCTGGGTCCGCTGGTCGTACGCGGTCGGGGACGTCGGATCGGTGCCCGGCCGCCTGGCCAACGACGCCTGGGCGTGCGCGGTCGCGGGCGACCGCGTCTACGCGACGCTCTGCCGGAGCACGCCGCCCGACTGGGACGGCGACGAGCCGCGGCGGGCGCCCGACTGGCGCCTCGTCTGCCTCGACGCCCGGACGGGCAGGCTCCTCTGGGACGCGGCGGACCGGGAGGACCTCGGGGTCGTCTCGCGCGACGCCATGCACGTCAGCGCGCCGCTCGTCGCCTCGGGCCGCGTCTACCTCGGGGTCGCGCTCCCCGCCTCGGGCGGCGCCCAGGCGCACGTGCTCGCGCTCGACGCGACCACCGGCGCGCCCGTCTTCCGGACGTTCGTCGGCTCGGCGACGCCGGACGACCACCTCGGGCTCGCGGCCCAGCCCGCGCCGCTCCTCGAGTCCGAGGGCCGGCTCTTCTTCCAGTCGAACGTCGGCGTCGTCGCCGCCCTGGATCCCGCGGACGGCGCCATCCTCTGGGCGGCGCGGACGCCGACCTACCCCCTCGCCAGCCAGCGACGCGTGATCCGGGCGGGCCGGCGGACGGAGCCGACGCCGCCGCGCGCGGCCGCGGGCGTGGCCGTCGCCGCGCCGCAGGACTCGCCGTTCGTCCACGCCTACGAGCTGGCGACGGGCCGCGAGCTCTGGCGGTTCCCGCACGACCGGCTGAGGCAGGGAGCCGGCATCGCGGCCGGGGCCTGCATCCTGGCGGGGGAGGACGGCGTCGTCGCCCTGGACGTCCTCACGGGACGGGTCCGCTACCGGACGGAGCCGCTCGGTCGGCCGCTCCGCGGCGCGCCCTTCGCGAGCGACGCCCACGTCTACGTCCCGGCCGCCGACCGGCTGGCCGTCTTCGACAGCCGGACCGGCGCCGCCGTCGGCAGCTATCGCTTCGCGCCGGGCGACGAGGGGGCGGGGAACGTCCTGGTGCTCGCGGAGGCCGTCGTCCTGTCCGGCCCCGGCCGGCTCGACGTCTTCGAGGACCGGGAGCGCTCGATCCGGACCGCCGAGGAGGCGGCGCGGATCAGGCCCGACGACCCGCGGCCGCATCGCGACCTGGGCGACATCCACGCCCGGTGGGGACGGTACGAGCTCGCCCTCGAGCACCTCGGGCGGGCGGCCGAGCTCGCGGCGGCGCGGGGCGCCGAGCTCCGCGACCTCGCCGCCATCGTTCGCGAGGAGGCGTTCCAGGTCGCGCGCCTCGCCGCGGAGCGGCGGGCGGAGGCGGGCGACCGGGCGGGCTTCGCCGCGTTCGGCGACCGGGCCCTCGCCCTCGGCCGCCCCTCGCCCGAGCTCGCCGACCTCGCCCGTCGCGTCGGGGACGCCCACGAGGCCGCGGGCCAGCTCGGCTCGGCCATCGCCGCGTACCGCCGCCTCCTCGAGCCGTCGGCGCGCGACCTGGCGCTCGAGCTCGGGCCGGGGCTCGCCGTCCCGGCGGGGGCGTTCGCGCGGCGCCGCCTCCACGAGCTCAGGAAGCGGCCGTTCGCCGACGACGCCTTCGCCGCTTACGACCGCGAGTCGGAGCGCGCGCTCGAGCTCGCCCGGAAGGCGGGGACGCCCGACCTCTACCTCCAGCTCCTCGACGGCTTCCCGGCGTCGCGCGGCGAGCCGCGCGCGATGCTCGCGCTCGCGGCCCTCTACGAGCGGCGGGGACTGCCGAACTTCGCCATCCGGCACCTCTCCGAGCACGCGGAGCGCTATCCGACCGCCGAGGAGGCGCCCCTCGTGCTCCTCAAGCTCGCGCTCCTCTGCGACCGGGCGCGGCGGATCGAGGAGGCGCGGCGGGCGTTCCAGGGTGCCGAGCAGCGCTTCGCCGGGAAGTACGTGGACCTGGGCGGGGCCCGCGGGCGCGTCGAGGCGGCCGGCTTCGCCCGGGCCGAGCTCCTGCGCCTCGACCGCGAGCACGCGCGCCCGAGCCTGCCGACCGGCGAGCCCGAGGAGGTCGGCCTCAGCCGGAGCTTCGTGACCGGGACGAACCTCGAGGACGACGAGGCGGCCCTCCTCACCCCGCGGGGGTTCGACCCCGACCGCTCCGACATCTTCCTCGTCGCCGAGCGCCGGGCCGTCGAGGCCCGGCTCCTCGAGACGGGCGTCCGTCTCTGGCGCCACGAGCTCGAGTACGACCTCGACCGGGAGCGCGTGAGCGTCGCGGGCGGGACGCTCGTGCTGCCCGCGGGCGAGGAGATCCACGCCATCGACCTCGCGCGCGGGCGACCGCTCTGGACCCGGGTGGGCGAGGCGCTCACCGGCGCGCGCCCGGGCGACGCGCCGGCCGCGCCGGCGCCCGTCCCGGCTCCGCCCGCCCCGCCCGCCCCGCCCGGGGGAGCCGGCGGAGCGCCCGGCGGGGCGGCGCCGCCGCCCGCGGGCGGTCCCGGCGTCGTCATCGTGCCGCCCGGCGGCCCGGGCGGCGCGCCCGACCCGGGGGCGGCGCCCGGGGGCGGCCCCCGCCCGGCGCCGCTCGACCCCGATCCGCTGAAGGGCGTCGCGGCCATCGGGCCGTCGCGCGTCGTCGCCATCGTGGGCCGCTCGGTCTTGGCCTTCGACCCCGACACCGGCCGCACGATCTGGCGCGTGGACCGCAAGGAGCCGCTCGCCGGCGACCCGCTGCCGATCGGCCCGGCCGACGCGCCGGGGGCCGCTCCGACGCACGTCGCCGTGGCCTCGGAGACGCCGGCGCGGGTGATCGTCCTCGCCCTCGAGAACGGCGCGGTGCGCGCCGAGGTGGACCTCGCGAGCCGCGACCCGCGCCTCTCGATCCGGCCGACGGCGCTCGGGCCGGGCCGGCTCGTCGCGGTCGTCGGCGGGAGCGAGATCTTCGCGGTCGACGCCCTCGGCGGACGGGTCGTCTGGGCGCGGCGCCTCGCGTACTGGCCGCGCGAGCTCGTGGCGGCGCCGGACGGCTCGGCGGTCGCGGTCGTGCCCTTCCTCCCCGGCGACGACCAGCCCCGGCTGGCCGTCATCGACGGCGCGACCGGCGAGACCCGCTGGGTCTGGGAGCACGACAAGAAGGACCCGGCGGCCGTCGGGGCCATCGCCTGGGACGGCGACCGCCTCTACGCCGTGCCGAAGGACTTCGTGACGCCGCGCGTCCGCTGCCTCGAGGCCCGCACCGGCGCCGAGCGCTGGACGTTCAAGCCGCCGCGCGGGCACAGCTTCGAGAAGCTCCTCGTCACCCGGGACCACGTCGTCCTGCCCCAGGTCGGGCCGAGCGGGCCGCCGGTCGTCTACCTCATCGACCGCGACGAGGGCGTCGTCCATCGCCAGGTCGCGCTCGAGGCGCGGCGCGTGAACGGCGCGGCCGTCATAGGCGGCGTGCTGCTCGTGCCCACGAACCGGGGCGTCACGGGCTTCGCGCGGCTCGAGCCGGCGCGGCTCCGGACGGACGTGGCCGAGATCGCCTCGGAGCTGGCGGCTCGCCCGCCGGAGCTGCCGGCGGGCGAGCAGGCGCGGCGCGCCGCCTACCTCCGGTCGCTGCTCGCGGACCGCCAGTTCAAGCTCGGCGACCTGGACCGCGCGATCGCGATCCTCGAGGAGGCCGTGCAGGACGAGGACCTCCGGGTCGAGGACTACGACCTCCTCTACGGGCAGCTCATGGCCTGCGTCGAGGCTCGGCCGGTGCTCGACCGGATGGAGGTCCGCAAGGTCGCCCGCGCGCCGGACATCGACGGCGAGCTCCGCGACTGGTGGCCCATCCACCAGTCGGTGCGGATCGCCCGGCCGCGCGAGATCGCGCCCATCCAGGGGGCCGTCGACATCCTCGCGGGCGGCGTGCGGCGGCCGGGGATCCTGCGCGGCGAGGAGGACCTCTCGGCGACCCTTTACCTCGCCTACGACGAGCGCTACTTCTACTTCGCCCTCGACGTCGAGGACTCGATCCTCCAGCCGTACGACAGCGAGGCGCCCGAGTGGAAGGGGGACTGCCTCCTCATCGCGATCGACTCGCTCGGGAACGGCGGCGACTTCTTCCTGCGCGACGACAACCTGCTGTCGCTCGCCCTCACGCTTCCGCGCAAGCAGAAGCCGGCCGAGGAGGAGGAGGAGAGCGAGCCCGAGGGCAAGTACTTCGTGCGGCGCAAGGACGACCTGTCGGGCTGCGTCTACGAGGTCGCCATGCCGTGGAAGACGTTCCGGGACCACGGCTGCGACATCGACCTCGAGGTCGGGCCCAAGGCCGGGTTCACGTTCGGCTTCAACGTCGTCCTGACGGACGACGACGGCCGGGGCGCGAACAAGGCGCTCTCGTGGACGCCGTCGATCTGGTTGCACAAGGACCGGGCGAAGCTGCTCCACGGCTTCATTCCCGGGCGCTTCGGGAAGGTCATCCTCCGCTGACGGCGGCCGGTCGCCCGACGGCGCGGCAGGCGAGCGAGCTCGCGGAAAGCCGGCAAACGCGCTGCCGGCTCCGGTCTTTCCTTCGATCCGCCCGCCGGACGCGGGTCGACGAGCGGCGTTGACATCCCCCGCCGGGGCCCCTAGGATCGCCCTCGGTCCGCCTGCGCGAGGGGAAGGGGGCGCGCGCGGCCGGCCCTCCATCTGGCGCATCAGGGGCACGAGGGCCGTGGAGCTCTGGAACCGGATCCTCGAGCGGGTCCGCGCCGAGGTGGGGGCGCGTCCGGTCGAGCTGTGGCTCGAGGGCGCGCGCCTCGACCTCCGCGGGCGCGAGGCCACCCTCACCGTGTCGAGCGCCCTCGCGCGCGACCGGGTCATCGAGAAGCTGCTCGCCCCGGTCGCGCGGGCGCTCGAGGCCGAGCTCGAGGCGTCCCCGGTCCTGCGGGTCGTCGCGGCCGAGGCGGGGGGGATGCCGAAGGGCGAGCCGGCCGAGGGCTCGCTCGAGTCGTTCGTGGTCGGGGCCGGGAGCCGCCTCGCCTACGAGGCGGCGACGCGCGTCTGCGACGAGCCGGGCCGGGCGTTCAACCCCCTCGTGCTCTTCGGGGGCGAGGGCCTCGGGAAGACGCACCTCCTCCACGGGATCGCCCGCCGGCTGCTCGTCCGCCCCGGCCCGACCGGCCGGCGCGAGGCGCGCGACGTCGTCCTGGCGACGGCGCAGGGCTTCGCCGACGCCTTCGTCCCGCCGGCGCGCGGCGTGCGCGTGCGCGGCGAGCCCGCGCGGGGGCGCTACCGGGGGGCGTTCGCCCTCCTGCTCGACGACCTCCAGGCCCTCCGGAAGCGGCCGTCCGCCCAGCTCGAGCTCCTGCACACGCTCGAGACGCTGCATCACGACGGGCGGCAGGTGGTCGTCGCCTGCGCGCCGCACCCGAAGCGGCTCGACGGGATCCACGAGGGCCTCCGCGGGCGGCTCCTCGGCGGCCTCGTCGCCGAGCTCCGGCCGCCCGACTACGAGACGCGGCGGCGCATCGTCGAGGCGCGGGGCGGCCGCCTGGGCGTGAGGCTCGGCCGCGAGGTCGTCGACTTCATCGCCCGGTACGTGACCGAGAGCATCCGCGACCTGGTCGAGGCGGTCGACCGGCTCGGGACCGAGCTGCGCTCGGGGGCCGTCCTCGACCTCGCCCGGGCCCGGAGCGCCCTCGGGCGGGCCGACCTCGGGGCGGGACAGGGGGGGGAACCGCGCCGGCGCTCGAGGCTCACCCCCGAGGAGGTGATCCGCGCGGTCGCCGAGGAGCTCGGGGTCGAGGCGTCGGCGATCGCCGGCGGGCGGGCGGCCTCGGCGACGCGGGCGCGCCAGGCGGCGATGTACGTCCTCCGGCGGGTCCTCGGCCTCACGTTCGAGGCCATCGGCGACATCTTCGGGCGCCAGGCGAGCACGGTCTCCTTCGCCTGTGGCCGGGTCGCCGGCGCGCTTTCCGGCGACGAGGCCCTCCGCCGAGCGGTCGACGGGCTCGTCGCCCGGCTCGAGCCGCGCCGGCCCCCCGGCCCGGACCCGCACTCCATCGCAGATCGCTGTTGATCGTGCGGCGCCGCATGTTATAATGGCCGCCCGCGGAAGGAAGCGCCCGGCTGGGGAATCGTGAGAGCGGACGGGCCGCGCGCGGCCGTCCGAGGAGGAGACATGCGAACGCAGCTCGTCATCGCCTTCTTGCTCGGTGCCGCCGTGGCGCTTCTGGCCACGCTCGTCTTCACGGACCGCTCGGCCCAGCCGACGTACGCGCAGTCCGCCGCCGGCGGCGGCGGCTTCTTCGGCGTCACGGCCAACACCCAGCCCGGCTCGCAGGACATCATCTGGCTGATCGACGGCCGGACGGACACGCCGCGCCTCAACGTCTACGAGATCAAGTCGGGGCGGCTGAACCTCGTCTCGGCCCGCAACATCAAGTACGACTTCCAGCTCGACGAGTTCCCGCCGAAGACGCAGCAGCCCTCCGTGAAGGAGGTCTACGAGGAGACCGAGAAGGCGCGCAAGGACGCGCGCCGCGGCCCGGGCGGGACCGGCGGGGCGGGCGGCGGCGAGAAGGACGACAAGAAGCCGTAGGAGAGCACCTCGGGGCGCGCGCGGGGCGGCCGCCGCGCCGGACGTTCGGCAGGTCGAAAAACGGGCGGAGCGGGATGGGGGTCCCGCCGCCGCCGGAGGCCGAGGACGAAAATGGCTGTCGAGTACATGTCCTTCGAGGACGTCCTCCACGAGCTCCAGATCGACGAGGAGGAGCTGAAGAAGCTCGTGTCGCAGGGGGAGCTACGCGGCTTCCGCGACGGCATGAGCATGAAGTTCAAGAAGGAGGACGTCTTCAACCTGAAGAAGGGCCGCGAGACCGAGCCGACGATCATCCTGACGGACAGCGATCAGCAGATGGGGATCGCCGAGAGCTCGGACGAGCTCATCCTGGATGAGTCGACCTCGGACACGGTCCTCAACATCGGCGACATCATGTCGCCCGAGAAGCAGCAGGAGGAGATCGTCTTCTCCGACTCGACGGAGGAGTTCTCGATCTCCCCCCACGACTCCGACCCCGAGGCCGCGATCCCGACCGTCGAGGTGCCGTCCGTCGACGAGGACATGGGCCTCGTCGAGACCGACAGCGACGCCGCCCTCGTCGAGGTGAAGACCGTCGAGCAGCCGTCGCCCAAGGCCGGCGCGCGCGCCGGCGGGCCGCCCCGGGGGAAGGCGCCGAAGCCGAAGCCGCCGACGCCTCAGCCGGTCGAGGAGCCGGTCGAGGAGTTCGAGATCAAGCACACGTCCGAGATGGAGTCGCCCCTCGAGATCGCGGACGAGGAGGAGGACCTCGTCGCCCCGCGCAAGACGCAGTCGGGGAAGATCTCGCGCTCGGCCCGCCTCCGCGCGATGACGATGAAGCAGAAGCCGAGCGAGCTCACCTGGGCGCTCGTCGGCCTCGCCGGCGTGTCGATCCTGCTCGCGCCGGGCGCCATCGTCTTCAACCGCATGCTCGGGGCGGCGCCGGACTGGGTGATCAACCTCTCGGACAAGTTCCGGGGGGTGGTCGAGCTGTTCGTCTAGCTCGCGGCTCGACCGGGAAGAGGGTCGACCGGAGAGAAGGAGGCCGCCGCCGCCGAAGCCGTATTCCACGGGGGCTCGAACCCCGCGCTAAAGACCGGCCCCGAGGCCCTGCCGATAAGAGAGAGGCGAGGGTACCAAGGGAATGGCCGAGGAGGCGCGGAGGGTCGGGCTCATGAACGGAAAGCGGCTTCGGATCTTCGTGGTGGTGGCGCTCGGCGCGGGGATGGCGGCCGCGCAGGGCTGCGTGGCCTTGCCCGCGTACGAGGCGGTGAAGCGCGAGAACGACGCGCTGAGACGCGCCTACGAGGCGGGGAACTCAGGCTACGGGCGCATCCAGCGCGAGCTCGAGCTCGCGCGCTCGCAGCTCAAGGCGAGGGACGCCGAGATCGAGGCGATGCGGCACCGTCTCGGGACGGCGGACGTCGTCTTCGCGGGCGAGAAGCTCCGCCTCGAGGAGAAGTACAGGCGCATGATCGAGGAGATGCGGGCGCTGGGCACGGGCGCCGACCTCTCGATCAACCCGAAGACCGGGGGCGCCGTGCTCGAGAACGACATCTTCTTCGCCGCGGGGCGCGCGGACCTGAAGCCCGAGAAGCTGCGGGTGCTCGACGACCTCGTCGCGCGCCTCGGCGCGGGCGACTTCGCCGCGGCCGAGATCGAGATCGCGGGCCACACGGACGTGGACCCGATCAAGGTCTCGAAGTGGGCGGACAACTACCAGCTCTCGTGCGAGCGCGCGCGCACCGTGCGGAGCTACTTCGTGTCGAAGGGCATCTCGCCCGACCGGGTCCACATCTCGGGGTTCGGGCCGAACAAGCCCCGCTCCGAGAAGAAGACGGAGAACCGGCGGGTCGAGGTCGTCCTGCACGAGCGAGGCTAGGCAGCGACCCGCTCGCCGGCCGGGACGGGCGGCCGCCCGCGTGCCTTGCCCCGAGCGCGAACGCCCCGGCATCACGCCGGGGCGCGCGCGGGGAGGAGGAGGTGGCCATGGCCGTTCTCCCGGAAAGCCCGCCGCTCACGGGCGAGGAGCAGCGCCTGCTCCTCCGCGCCGCCCGCGAGAGCCTGAGAGCCCACCTCGAAGGTCGCGAACGCCCGGACGGCGCGCTCCTCCCGGGGACGCTCTCGGAGGTGCGCGGCGTCTTCGTCTCGCTTCACAACGGCGACCGGCTCCGCGGCTGCACGGGCTACATCGAGGGCCTGAAGCCGCTCCAGGAGGCCGTCCAGGAGCTGGCGGTCGCCTCGGGGACGCGCGACCGCCGCTTCCCGCCCGTGACGGCCGGCGAGGTGGACGAGCTCGAGGTCGAGGTCAGCGTGCTCTCGCCGCTCGCACCCGTGGCCGCGTTCTCGGAGATCGAGGTCGGCCGCCACGGGCTCTACGTGCGCCACGGGTACCGGAGCGGGCTCCTGCTCCCGCAGGTCGCGACGAAGTACGGCTGGGACGTCGAGACGTTCCTCGCCCACACGTGCGACAAGGCGGGGCTGCCGGCGAACGCCTGGCGCGAGGTCGAGGGCATCGAGATCTACGCGTTCACGGCCCAGATCTTCCACGAGCCCGCGCCGCGGCCGGGCGTCGTCCAGGGGAGCTGAACCGCCGTCGACGCGCCGGACGCGGACCGAGGCCGCCGGACGATCCCGGCGATCCTCCGCGAGCACGGAGTCGAGCCGCGCCGCGCCCTCGGGCAGCACTTCCTCCTCGACCCGAAGCTCCTCGGGGCGCTCGCGGACGCGGCCGCCCTCGGTCCGCGCGACTGCGCGCTCGAGGTCGGCACCGGTCCGGGCGCGCTCACCCGCGAGCTGGCGGTCCGCGCCGCCCACGTCGTCACGGTCGAGATCGACTCGCGGGTCCTCGACGTCGCCCGGGAGGTCGTGGGCGAGCGAGCGAACGTCCGCTACATCGCGGGCGACGCGCTCGGGGCGGCGGACGCGCCGCTCGGCCTCAACCCCGAGGTCGTCGCGCACCTCGAGCGGGCCCGAGAGGCCGGCCTCGCCCTCAAGCTGGTTGCGAACCTGCCCTACTCGATCGCGACCCCGCTCATCGTGCGGCTCCTCGAGGCGGACCTCGCCGGCCGCCTCCCCTTCGCCTTGCTCGCGGCGACGGTGCAGGCCGAGGTCGCCGGCCGCCTCACCGCCCGGGCGATCACCAAGGAGTACGGGGCGCCATCGGCGCTCGTCCAGGCGCTCGCCCGGGCCGAGGTCGTCCGGCGCGTGAGCCGCCGGGCCTTCTTTCCGCCGCCGAGGGTCGAGTCGGCGATGGTCCTCGTCGTCCCGCGCCGGCCGGACGACCGCTTCATCGACCCCGTCTCGTATCCCCGCTTCCGCGACCTCGTGCGCGCCGTCTTCCAGTACCGGCGGAAGACGGTCCGCAACGCGCTCGCGCGCGGTCTCGGTCTCGAGCCGGCGGTCGCGGACCGGGCGCTCCGGGCGGCCGGCGTCGACCCCGAGGCCCGCGTGGAGTCGCTGGCCCCGGCCGCGCTGGCGGCCGTGGCCGCCGCCCTTCCAGGCGCAAGTAACTGATTCTCTTCGTCTTGCGTCATCGACCCTTGCGCCGGCCCGCCGGCTTTCCGTAGTATGAATCACCGTTGGGACCTCCGGCCTGCGAGGGCGCCGGATTCCCGGGGGATGCGGGTCTCGCGACCCGACCCCAAGCCCCCGAAAACGCGGACCTTGGCGAAAGACGCAGCGCGTCAAACCACCTTGACGAGTCGCCCGAGAGCGGTGTATAATCGTGCGTTTTGTGGTCGGGGCGGTGCCCGGCCCGCGGAGCTCGAGGTGGCCCTGGCCCCTCGGCTCCTTGGAGGGGAGTCAAAGGCAGCGGCGCCGCCGGTCCGTAGTCGCTTCTCCGCCGCTTTCACCTGGGTCCGCCGGGGCGCCCGGCATTCTCTCGCGTCGCCTGGAAGGGAGCGCGTCCGGGACGTGTCCGTCGCCGACGACTTCAAGCTGGCCGTGCTCCGGGCGACCGACATCGTCCAGCTCGTCGGCGAGCATCTGCCGCTCGCCCGTGCCGGCAAGAGCTGGAAGGCGCTCTGCCCGTTCCACCCCGACAAGAACCCCTCGCTCCACGTCTGGACGGATCGCCAGGTCTGGAAGTGCTTCGGCTGCCAGGCGCGCGGCAACGCCATCGACTTCCTCATGAAGAAGGAAGGGCTCGAGTTCCGGGCCGCGCTCCTCGCCCTCGCCGACCGCGCCGGGCTGAAGCCGCCCGACCCCGGCCGCGGCGGCGGCGCGCCGGGCGCGGGCGGCGGCCGCCTCGAGGCGCTCGAGGCGAACAAGGTCGCGACCGAGTTCTTCAAGCGCGCCCTGCGCGAGACGCAGGAGGCCGAGGTCGCGCGCCGTTACGTCGAGTCCCGCGGGATCGACGAGGAGACCGCGGACCGCTTCGACCTGGGCTACGCGCCGGACCGATGGGACGGGCTGCTCCGCTACGGGTCGCGCCGCCGCCTCGACGGCGCGGCGCTCGAGCGCGCCGGCCTGGCGCACGCGCGCAAGACCGGGACGGGCCGCTACGACCGCTTCCGCGGCCGGCTCATGTTCCCGATCCGCGACTCGCTCGGGCGGGTCGTCGGCTTCGGCGCGCGCCTGATCGGCAAGGAGGAAGGGGCCGATCATGGCCCCAAGTACCTGAACTCGCCCGAGACGGCGGCCTTCAAGAAGGGCGAGCTCCTCTACGGGCTCGACGTCGCCAAGGAGGCGATCCGCGAGCGCGGCGAGGTCGCCGTCGTCGAGGGCTACACGGACGTGATCCTCGCCCATCAGGCGGGATTCCCGTGGGTGGTCGCGACCCTCGGGACGGCCTTCGGGGCCGCCCACGCCCGCGTGCTCCGGAGCTACGCGCGGCGCCTCGTCCTCGTCTACGACGCCGACCCCGCCGGCGAGAAGGCGAACCGCCGCGGCCTCTCGGAGGCGGCCCGAGCGGGCCTCGGCCTCTTCGAGGAGATGCGCGTGGCGTACCTCGACGCCGGCCTCGACCCGGCCGACGTCATCGTGAAGCAGGGGCCCGGGGCGTTCCGGGCCGCGCTCGCCGCCGCCCGCGACGTCGTCGACGTCCTCGTGGAGCCGGCGAAGCGCGCGTCCACGCTCGAGCGCGCCCAGGCGCTCGACGAGGTCCTGCTCGTCCTCTCCTCCCTGCGGAGCGAGGGCGTCGAGACGTACCGCGAGCTCGAGATCGCGCGGCTCGCCGAGGAGCTGAGGATCCCCCAGCCGACGTTGCGGGCGCGCGCCGAGCGGCTGCGCGCCGAGGTCGGGCGTCGCGAGCGCGAGGACGCCGCGCGCGCCTCGGCCCGCGCCGCGACCTCCGCCGCGAAGGGCACGGGCGGCGCGCCCCCGCCCGCCCCCGCCGTCGAGGCGCCGCCGCTCGCCGGCCTCGACCGCCGGGCGCTGGCCGTGCTCCTCGCCCGTCCGGCGCTGGTCGAGGCGGCGCGGGCGAAGCTCCGGCTCGAGTGGCTCGAGGACGCGCGGGCGCGGGCCGCCGTCGGCGCCATCCTCGCCGGCGGCCGGGCCGACTCGACCCCGGCCGAGCTCGTCGCCCTCGGGGAGGACGAGGCCACGCGCCGTGCGGCCTCGGAGGTCGCCGCCGCGCTCGAGGACGAGATCGATTACGCCGCGGAGTGGCCGAGCCTCGTGGCGCGGCTCGAGGAGCGCTCGCTCAGGCGGCGCTACGACGAGCTGCCCGAGGACGAGCGGCTCCTGAAGACCCAGGAGATCAACCGCCGGCTGAAGGCCGCCAAGCGGCCCCAGGCCGGCAACGTCGGGGGCTTGAGCAGCACTGTGTCCAGCGGGCGGAGAGAGGTTAAGCCCGAGGCCGGGCACGCCGGAGCTTGACGGACGCGCGAAGGAAGGAAAGGGACAGGATGTCCAAGCCGTCGCCGGAGATCAAGTCGCTCATCGAGCTCGGGAAGAAGCAGGGCTACCTGACGTACGATGACGTCTACGAGCAGCTTCCCGAGGACTACGACGCCGACAAGATGGGCGAGCTGCTCGAGCAGCTCGAGGAGCAGGGCGTCGAGATCCAGGACAAGCCCGATGCCCCGGGGGGCACGCGCACGGACGAGGACGAGAAGGTACCGCCGGTGCCGGACGTCGAGGGCGACGAGCCCGTCGAGGACGAGGAGCCCGAGGACCTGCGGCGCCGGGCGACCGAGAAGATCGACGACCCGGTCCGCATGTACCTCACCCAGATGGGCGAGATCCCGCTCCTCTCGCGGGACGAAGAGCTGAAGCTCGCGAAGCGGATCGAGATCACGAGGAAGCGCTTCCGGAAGAAGGTCCTCGAGAGCGAGGTCTCCATGCAGGAGGCGATCCGCATCCTGCAGGAGGTCCAGGAGGGCGAGCTCGCCTTCGACCGCACGATCAAGGTCAGCTCGGCCGAGGACGGCGCCGGCAAGCCCGAGCTCGAGGGCCGGATCCGGGCGAACATCGGCACGGTCCAGAAGCTCCTCGACGGGAACCGCCGCGACTGGACGACGCACAAGCGGCCGGACACCGGCGTCACCGAGCAGAGGCGGCTCTCGCGCGGGATCGAGCGCCGGCGCGTGCACGCGGTCGCCCTCCTCGAGGAGTGCAACATCCAGACGAAGCACGTCCGGCCGATGATGGAGCGGCTGCGGGAGATCTCGCGGCGCCTCGGGCGCGACCTCCACGAGCTCGACTCGCTCCGGGGCTCGCGCGACCCCGACCCGGACCGCTACCGGATCAAGGAGCTCGACCGCCAGATCGGCGAGACGCTCGACACGATCATGGAGGCGCCCGACCGCTTCCGCCGCCGCGTCCGCTGGATCGAGCGCCGCTTCGCCGAGTACGAGCAGGCGAAGCGCAAGCTCTCGGGCGGCAACCTCCGCCTCGTCGTCTCGATCGCGAAGAAGTACCGGAACCGCGGGCTCTCCTTCCTCGACCTGATCCAGGAGGGGAACACGGGCCTCATGAAGGCGGTCGAGAAGTACGAGTACCGCCGCGGCTACAAGTTCTCGACCTACGCGACGTGGTGGATCCGGCAGGCGATCACGCGCTCGATCGCGGACCAGGCGCGGACGATCCGCATCCCGGTCCACATGATCGAGACGATGACGAAGCTCCGGAACGCCTCGAAGAAGCTCGTCCAGAAGAACGGGCGCGAGCCGACGATCGGCGAGCTGTCGGCCGAGCTCGGGATCAGCGAGGACGAGACGCGGCGCGTGATGAAGATCTCGAAGCACCCGATCTCGCTCGACCGTCCGATCGGCGAGTCGGACGACGGGTTCTTCGGCGACTTCATCGAGGACAAGGGCGCGGAGTCGCCGGTCAACGCGGCGACCCACGAGATGCTGAAGGACAAGCTCGAGAAGGTGCTCGAGACGCTCACCTTCCGCGAGCGCGAGATCATAAAGCTCCGTTACGGGATCGGCGACGGTTACACGTACACCCTCGAGGAGGTCGGCCGGATCTTCAAGGTGACGCGCGAGCGCGTCCGCCAGATCGAGGCGAAGGCCGTCCGCAAGCTCCAGCACCCCGTGCGCTGCCGCATGATCGAGGGCTTCCTCGAAGGAAGCACGAGCCGCAATTGAGCGCCTCGGGCCAAACGCTGGGAGGGTAGGCCGTGCGGAACGCGGAGATCGAGGGCCTGATCCGGCTGAGCGTGCTGGATGCGAAGGGGATCAAGCTCCGCCGCGAGATGGCCGAGCTCCCCCAGTCGCTCGCCCGGCGCAAGGCGGCGGTCGGCGCGCAGGCCGCGAGGGTCGCGGCGAACCAGGACGAGCAGAAGCGCCTCGCGAAGGAGATCGACAAGCTCGACCTCGAGGTGAAGTCGAACCTGGAGCAGATCCAGAAGTACCAGGTCCAGCAGAACACGGCCAAGACGAACGAGGCGTACCAGGCGCTCCAGCACGAGATCAACGACGCCAAGAAGAAGAACGCGGCGTTCGAGGACCAGGCGCTGCTCCACTACGAGCGGATCGACGCGCTCAAGGAGGAGCAGAAGACGATCAAGGCGGACCTCGCCGGCGACGAGGCGCGGCTCAAGGGCGACGAGGCCGAGGTCGCGAAGGAGGTGGCCGCGATGGAGGCCGCCCTCGAAAAGCTCGCGGCCGAGCGCGACGAGATCGAGAAGAGGATCTCGGGCGACATCATCAAGCTCTACCGCCGCATCCTCGAGAACACGCGCGATCGGGCGCTCGCCCCGGTCAACGTCCGGACCTGCCAGGGCTGCTTCATGGAGGTCCCGTCGAACGCGGTCAACATCCTCCTCCAGGGGAAGGACATCGTGCAGTGCAAGAACTGCGCGCGCATCCTCTACCTCGAGCAGGACTACCGGGCGACGACGTCGATCTCCTATGCCGTGAACGACCGCGGCGACACGACGTCCAAGGACGGCAACTGGTAGCGCCGGCGGCGCCGCCGGTTACACTGACACCAACGGGAGCCGGCCGGGCGGCCGCGACGGACGGGTGGGCGCGCGAGCGCTCGCTCGCCCGGCGAGGAAAGTCCGGGCTCCGCAGGGCAGGGTCGTGGGTAACGCCCACCGGGGGCGACCCCAGGGAAAGTGCCACAGAAAACACACCGCCGATGGCCCGGGGCCGGTGCGGCCCGGGATCAGGTAAGGGTGAAAAGGTGCGGTAAGAGCGCACCGCGGGCCCGGTGACGGGTCCGGCAGGGTAAACCCGACCCGGAGAAAGGCCAAATAGGGGAGGAGTCGCGGGGCCGGCCGCAAGGCCGGAAGCGTCCCGCGCGCGGCGCGGCCCGCGCCGTCCGACTCCCGGGTAGGCCGTTCGAGGCGGCGGGCGACCGCCGTCCCAGATGGATGGCCGCCCGCCAGGACGCGCGGCGACGCGCGGACCGGCGACAGGACCCGGCTTACAGGCCGGCTCCCACCTTCAACCCTTCACGCATCCGTGGAACCCGCTCCGGGCGCGGCTACTGGATCGCGCACACGAGGTCGTCGCCCGCGCCGCCGTCGTCCCGGCCGTCCGGTCCGTAGGAGTAGACGCGCGCGCCGTCGTAGGCGATGGGGCCGCCGAAGGGGTCGCGGTAGATGCCGTCGGCGAGGCGCTCCGAGGCGAACGGGAAGTCCGCTCCGAGCGCCGCCACGAGGCTCCGCGAGCCGGCGGGCGGGAGGGTCCCCTGGCGCTCGCGGTAGCTCTCGAGCGCGATGGCGAGGTTGCGGACCTCGACGCGCGTCCGCGTCGTGAGCGTCGCCTGCGAGGCGCCGCGCAGGGTGGCGAACGTCCCGAACGCGAGGGCGATGAACGCCGCCGCGATCCCGTTCAGGAGCAGGAACCACTGCCCGACGCGGGACCGCAGGAACGGCCGGGGCCGGGGCGGGCCCGCCGGCCGCAGGCGGCCGCTCGGGTCGCGCCCGGGCCGCGTCTCGTCGAGGCGCGCGAGCACGCGCTCGGGCGGGACCGAGAGGCGGCTCTCGACGTCGCGGAAGACGCCGACGAGCAGGGTCTCGATGTGGGTCGCCTCCTCGAGGCGCGACCGGCACGGCTCGCACGCGAGCACGTGGGCCTTGAGGCGCGCGAGCCCGTCGGCGTCGAGGTCGCCGAGGACCTGACGATCGATGGCCGCCCCCTGCGGGCAAGCGCCGACTCGACCGCCGGCGCCGGCGCCGGCTTCGCCCTCGTCCCGGTCCTCGGGCTCGTCGCCTTCCACGTCTCCGACGTCGCCGCTCATGTCTCCTCTCTCACCCCCCCGGAGGGTCCGGCGCGAAGGCCTTCAGCCGCTCGCGCAGCATGCGCGCCGCCCGGAACAGCCGGTTCGCGATCGTGCCCGGCGGCTCCGAGAGGTGCGAGGCGATCGCCCGGTACGAGAGCCCGCGCAGGTACCGGAGGGTCAGGGCCAGCCGGTACTTGTCGGGCAGCTCCTCGAGCGCCGAAAGGACGCGCTGCCGCTCCTCCTGTCGCTCGGCCGCCTCGACCGTCCCGTCCTCGCCGCCGCGCGCCTCGACCTCGAAGCTCCGGTCGTCGCGCAGGGCGTCGAGCGAGACGCACCCCGTCGCCGCCCGGCCCCCGCGCCCGCGCCCGCGCAGGTGGTCGATCGCGAGCCGGAAGGCGATGTTGTAGAGCCACGGCCCGAATCGCTCCCGGTCCTTGAGCTCGCCGAGGGCGTCGTACGCCCGGAGGAGCGCCTCCTGGGCGATGTCCTCGGCGTCCGCGCGGTTGCCCACCTTCTGGTAGGCGAGGACCGCGATCAGCCGGCCGTAGCGGGCCGCCAGCTCGCCGAACGCCGCGCGGTCGCCGTCCAGCGTGCGCGCGACGAGGGCGGCGTCTTCCTTCGCATCGATCCGGTCCGCTTCCCGAGCCAAACGCCGCTCCCGTCTTCCGGATGAAGAGACGCCCCGCCCGTCCCCTTTGTTGCAGGGGAGGCCTGCGGCTCACCCAGTATAGCCGCCCGCCGGCCGTTCCGCGCCCGCGGGTCGCCCGTCTCCGGGTCGGAATCCGGCGTCGCGCTTGACGCTCGGCCGCGGAGGCGCTATCCTACCGCGCTGGCTGGGGGCCTGCGAAAGGACGGAGCCGGACATGCTCGTGAAGATCTTCGGGGTCGCGGTCCTCGCCGCGCTCGTGGCCGTCTCGGGCTGCGGCGCCTCCACGGACGCCCAGGGCAAGCGCCTGACCGACGCCGTCTGGTTCGACCGCGACGGGCGCGCCCACTGCCCGCTCTGCGGCGCCGGGCCCGTCGAGCCGGGCGAGGTCGAGAAGGACCTCTGGAAGGGCTCGGTCGTCAAGGTCGGGTCGAAGGTCTGCCCCGCGGGCCACGTGATCCGCTGGACGGCCGACGACGTCATCTGCTTCAACTGCAACGGCTCGACGATCTGTCGGGAGTGCAAGGGCGCCGGCACCACGACCGACGGGAAGGTCTGCCCGGAGTGCCTCGTGGTCGTCGAGAGCGAGACCGGCACGCAGCAGACGGTCGGGACGGGCGTCTGCCAGGAGTGCGCCCGGCCGGCGACGCGGCGCTGGGGCGAGCCCGACCTGGCGGGCAACGGCACCATCCGCGTGGGCACGTACGGCGTGCCGACCGACTGATCAGGGCTCCGTCGAGCCCACTCCCGCGGCCCGCCCGCGCCGCCGCTCGGGCGGCGGCGGCAGCAGCCCGAAGCGCCCTTCGAGCCGGCTCAGCTCCGGACGATGTCGCCCACGATCCAGCCCACGAAGTAGGCGAGCCCGGCCGCGCCGGAGCCCACGGCGAGCGTCTCGAGCCCCGAGCGCCACCAGGGGACGACCGACCAGCGGCTCTTCGCCGACCCGATGAGGAGGAAGACGACCGCGGTGGCCGCGAGCGAGGACTGGAACGCGCGCGTCCCGAAGCCGAGAACGAACGGCAGCAGCGGGATGGTCCCGCAGATGACGAACGCGGCGAAGGTCGCGACCGCCGCGAGCAGCGGCGAGCGGACCTCGAGGGGCAGGCCGTACTCCTCGGTCAGCATCGTCCGGACCCAGCGGTCGCGGTCGGCCGTGATCACGTCCACCGCCCGCTCGAGGTCGTCGCCCGCGAAGCCCTTGGCCGCGAAGATCTGGCGGATCTCCTCGCGCTCGCCGCCCGGCTCGAGCTTGATGTGCTTCTGCTCGACGGCCCGCCAGTGCTCGAGCTCGTCCTGCTCGGCGCGCGTCGCCGAGTAGTTCCCGGCGGCCATCGAGAAGCCGTCCCCCAGGAGGTTCGCGAACCCGAGGATGAGGATCACGGCCGACGAGAGGTCGGCGCCGGCGACCCCGGAGACGACCGCGAACGTCGTCACCGCGCCGTCGATCCCGCCGTAGACGAAGTCGCGGAGGTAGCTCTTCGCCGGCCCGGCCGAGAGGCGCCGCCGGATGGCTTCGGGGCTGTGGTCGTGCTCCATCGGCAAGGCGTGGGCCTCCGGGCTAGACGAGCGCGAGCCCGATCGCCCCGGCGGCGACCGTCGCCGCGGCGACCGGGAGCAGCGCGCGCCGGAGCTCCGGGCTGCCGAGGGAAGCGGCGAGGACCGCCTTGGTCATCGTGTTGCTCGCGACCGTGACGAGGATCGTGCGGACGCCCGCGGCCGGCGAGAGCTCGCCGGAGGCGACCATGCGCGCCGCCGCGAGCGTCATGGCGTCGACGTCGACGAGGCCCGAGAGCGCCGCCGCCACGAGCACGCCCGTGTCCGCGAACTGGATCTGGGCGAAGCGGGCGACGAAGAGGACCGCCGCGAAGAGGAGCCCGAACTTCGTCGCCGAAAGGAGCGAGAACGGGTTGCGGTACTCGACCTCGGGCGGCACGCTCGCGTCGCGCGCGCGCCGGTAGAGGACGAGCGCCCCGGCGGCGCCCGCCAGGACCGCGGCCCCGACCGGCACGGCCACGCGCGGCACGAGCGGCGCGTGGGCGATGGCGACGTCGATCAGGACGCGTACGAACATGGTCGCCCAGGCGAGCGCGATCCCGAGCGCGCACGCCCGCGAGAGGTCCGGCGCCTCGCGGCTGCGGCCCGCGAACGAGAGCGTGACCGCCGTGCTCGACACGATCCCGCCGAGCAGGCCGGCGACGCCGACGCCTCGGCTCGCGCCGAGGACCTTGAGCCCGACGTAGCCGAGGAAGCCGAGACCCGCGATGAGGACGACGAGGAGCCAGATCTTGAAGGGGTTGAAGATCCGGAACGGCTCGGGGCCGAAGCGCACGTCCGGGAGCATCGGGAGCACGATGACCGACACGACGGCGAGCTTGAGCGCCGCGTAGAGGTCCTCCTCCTCGACCTTGCGCGCGAGCTCGTGGAGCGGCTTCCGGGCCGAGAGGAGGACGGTCGCCGCCACGGCCAGCCCCGAGGCGAGGAGCGCCTGGCCGCCGTACGTCATGGCGCCGAGGGCGAAGGTGAGGAGGGCGGCGACCTCCGTCGTCATGCCGATGTCACCGCGGAGGCTCGTGAACACGTACGCGGCGATGACGAGGGCGCCGAGCGCTCCCGCGATGACCGCGAAGGCCGCGACCCCGACCGTCGCCCCGAGCCAGGCGGCCGTGCACCCGAGGACCGCGATCAGGGGGAAGGTCCGGATCCCGCCGGGCAGCCCGGCCGGCTCGTTCGCTTGCGAGCGCTGCCGCTCGATCCCGACCAGCGCGCCGATGGCGAGCGAGACGGCGAACGGCATGGCCTGCTCGAGGGGCGCGGGGACGGCCATGGGGTCCGTCCAGCATAACCGAAGCCGGGCCCTGGAGGAACGTCGTCCGGAGATCCGTTGCGCATGCGTCTCTTCGGGTGGCGCGCCGATTGCGTTGCTCGGCCCCCACCCCCGGGGGTCCGGGGGGTGGAGCCCCCTGCAGGAGGAGGCGAACGCCCATGCGCAATACGCAAATCATGACCGTAGGCGGGCTTCTGGCGCTGATCCTGGCCCTCGTGCCGGTGCCGGCGAGCGCGGCCGACGCGGACCGCGACGGGCTCACCGACGAGCGCGAGCGCGCCCTCGGCACGGACCCGAACAAGGCCGATACGGACGGCGACGGCTACCTGGACGGCGAGGAGCTCTCGAACCCGCTCTTCACGAGCCCGAACGCGACCTTCCGCCCGTCCGGGGTCACGAAGGCCGACCCGCGCGTGCCCGACATCTTCATCGAGGTCGACCGCATGGGCAAGCGCACGAAGACCGTGCGCTACTGGTTCTTCGGCTGGCGCGAGTCCACGATCACGGTCGAGGGCGAGCACGACCTCGACGCGGGCGACATGCGCGAGATGGTCGCGCGCTTCAAGGAGAACGGCTGGAACTGCTTCATCGTCGTCGACGACGTGATCCCCCACGAGGACAAGCTCACGGACAGCCGCTGGCGCGCGCTGAAGACACGCTGGCACGACCGGGCGCCCTACTACTGGGGCCTCGTCGCCCACGAGGCGGGGGACGACCTCGCGCGGACGGGCACGCTCGGGATCGCCCGCGACGACCACTTCGCCATCTTCGACGGCAAGGTCGCCGTCAAGCTCTTCCAGGGCCAGGACCTGATGCACGAGCTGGGCCACTGCCTGATCGACAGCGCCCACTCGAACCCCAAGGCCGCGCACCTGCTCGACCACCCCGAGGAGTGGAACGACGGCGTGCACTGCCCGTACAATTGCGTCTTGAACTATGCGAAGAACCTGGGCCTCACCGAGCTGCTCTCCCAGTGGTGGGAGTTCGACTTCGACCACCGCTGCTGGAAGGCCGTCCGCGGGCGCTGGCTCGACTGACCCGCAGCGCGGGCGCCTGCGAACGGCGCTCGCCCCGGGCGCCGCGGTCCTCGCGGCGCTCCTGCTCCTCGCGATCCTGTTCCTCCGCGGGTCCGATGACCGGCGGCCGGGGCCGTCGCCGCTCCCGTTCGATCCGACGCCGACCGCGCGCCCGCCGAGCGCGGGCCGCGGGCCGGGGGCGCCGGCGACGCCGCCCCGCTCGCCGGCCTCGGGCACCGCCCCGTCCGCGGTCGAGCGCCCGCCGGCGGCCGGCGGGATCACGGGGCGCGCCGTCGACGCGGACACGGGCGCGGGGATCGGGGGGGTGGAGGTCGTCGCCTTCGCGCGCGGCTTCGAGCGCGGGGCGCGGACCGGCGAGGACGGCGCCTTCGAGATCGCGTCCGTGCCGGGCGGGCGGATCGTCCTCGTCGCCTTTCCCGACGAGCACGAGCCGGCGAACGAGACCTTCGAGCTCGAGGAGGCCGGGGCGCGTCACGTGACGCTGACCCTGCGCGTGGGCGCGGCCGTCGAGGGCGTCGTCACGGGCCCGCGCGGTCCGGTCGAGGCGGCCACGGTGGAGGTGCGGTCGGCCGGCGGCCCGCCGAGGCCGCCGCTGAAGGCCCGCGAGGCGCGCACGGACGCATCGGGGCGCTACCGGGTCGGCGGCCTCGCGCCCGGCCGCGCCCGGCTGGCCGCGCGCGCGCCCGGGCTCGCGCCGCCGTCGCTCGAGCGCGAGGTGGAGACCGTGCGCGGCGGCGCCGCCCGGGCCGACTTCGAGTTCGGGGCGGGCGCGACCGTCGAGGGCCGGGTCGTCGACGAGCAGGGCGCCGGGCTCGCGGGCGCGCGCGTCGCGGCCGAGGTGGAGGGCGTGTTCACGCCGTACGAGACGACGACGGACGCCGCCGGCGCCTACCGGATCGCCGGGCTTCCGGCGACGGCGGCCGTCATCCGGGCGACGCTCGCCGGCCACGCACCCGCCGGGAGCGCACGGCTCGGGCTCGTCGAGGGGGCGACGGCCGGCGGCATCGACCTCGTGCTCGCGCGCGGGGCGCGAATCGAGGGTCGCGTGGTCCTCGCGGACGGCACCCCGGCCGCCCGGGCTCAGGTCCGGCTCTGGGACTCGGGCGGCGGCTCCGTCGACGCGGTCGGCGCCGGCCCGGACGGGCGCTTCGCCTTCGAGGACCTGCGGGCGGGCGTGTACCGGCTCACGGCCAGCTTTCCCGGCCAGCTCGACGCCGAGTCGCGCGCCGTCGGGGTGGCGCCGGGGCCGCCCGCCGGGGTCGAGCTCCGGTTCGGCCGCGGCGCTGGTGCGGTCCGGGGAGTCGTGGTCGACGGGCAGGGCCGCCCCGTCGCCGGCGCGCGCGTCGAGGCGGCGCGGCCGGGCGATCCGGAGCGGCGCGTCCACGCCGTCACCGACGAGGAGGGCCTCTTCGGCCTCGACGGGCTCGAGCCCGGTCTCACCGAGCTCCACGTCCGCGATCCGGCCGCGGAGGGGGCGAGCGCCGAGACGATCCACCGCGTCGTCGCGTCCGGGCCCGGTTCTCGACCGACGCCGCTCGTCCTGCGGCTCGAGCGGCACGACGGCCGGCTCGAGGGCGCGGAGATCGTCGTCCTCCTCGCCCCGGACCTCGCCGAGGACGCGGCCGTCATCGCGGTCCCCGAGGACGGGAGCGAGCCGACGGCCTCCGGCCTCGCGCTCGCGCGCGACGGCAGCTTCCGGGCGGGAGGGCTGGTCCCCGGCCGCCGCTACAAGCTCCTCGTGCTCTCGGGGCCGTCGGAGCGGCCGATCGCCGAGCGCTCGCTCACCCTCGTCGAGGGCGAGAACCGCGTCGATCTCACCGCCGCGCGCCAGGAATAGGGAGAAGCCCGATGGCCGACGCCGCCGCCTGCTTCCACGCGAGCGAGCTGCGCGAGGTGAAGCTCCCCGCCGGCACGGTCCAGTACGCCGACCTCGGCCCGCGCGACGCCCCGCCGCTCGTCTTCGTCCACGGCGTCCTCGCGAACGGCAACCTCTGGCGCAAGGCCGCGCGGCCGCTCGCGGCCCGCGGCGTCGCGCGCTGCATCGTCCCGCACTGGCCGCTCGGCGGCCACGAGCGGCCCATGGCGGCCGGCGCCGACCTCTCGATCCCGGGGGTCGTGCGGCTCATCGCCTCGTTCCTCGAGGCGCTCGACCTGCGTCACGTGACGCTCGTCGGCAACGACACGGGCGGCGCGCTCTGCCAGCTCGTCGCGACCGAGCACCCGGACCGCCTCGGCCGGCTCGTGCTCACGAGCTGCGACGCCTTCGACAACTTCCTGCCCCTCATGTTCCGCTACCTGCAGTGGGGCTCTCACGTCCCGGGCTTCATCCTGGCGTCGGCGCAGCTCCTGCGCATCCGGGCGGCGCGCCGGCTGCCGTTCGCGTACGGCTGGCTCGCCAAGCGCCCGGTCGCCGACGACGCCTCGGACTCCGTCGCCCGCCCGCTGCTCACGAACGGCGGCGTGCGGCGCGACGCCGCCAAGGTGCTGAGCGACATCTCGACGCGCTACACCCTCGCCGCGGCCGAGAGGCTCGGCGATTTCAAGAAGCCCGTGCTGATCGCCTGGTCGACCGAGGATCGCTTCTTCCCGCGGGAGCACGCGGAGCGGCTCGCGCGGCTCTTCAAGGACGCGCGCCTCGAGTGGATCGACGACGCCTACACGTTCGCGGCGGAGGACAACCCGGAGCGCCTGGTCGCGCTCATCGAGAGCTTCGTCACCACCCGAGGACCGGAAGCCCCCGCCGACCCCGCGGACGCTCCCGGCGCTCGTCGAAGCGGGTGATCCCCTCCTCGCGGGCGGCGCGGAAGGCGTCCTCCATCTCCTCCTCGCGCGGGCGGCGCGCGATCTCGGGATAGAGGTCCGCCTTGTGCTCGGGCCGGTACTGGCCCATGATGTTGACGTACGTCTCGGGCGAGACCTCGCGGGCCAGGAACCGCATGATCTCCCGCGTCCCGGCCGTCCCGCCCGGCATGACGAGGTGCCGCACGATCACGCCGCGGCGCGCGAGCCCGCTCTGCGGGTCCACCTCGAGCGGTCCCACCTGCCGGTGCATCTCCTTCACGGCCCTGCGCGCGGCCTCGGGGTAGTCCTCGGCCTTGGTGTAGCGCTTCGCCATCCCCGGGTCCCAGAACTTGAAGTCCGGGAGGTAGATGTCGACGATCCCGTCCATCGCCCGCAGGCTCTCGAGCGAGTCGTAGCTGCTCGTGTTGTAGACGATCGGCAGCCGGAGGCCGCGGTCGATCGCGATCGGCAGCGCCTCCAGGACCTGGGGGACGACGTGCTCGGGCGTGACGAAGTTGATGTTGTGGCAGCCCTGGTCCTGGAGATCGAGCATGAGCGCCGCCAGCTCGGCGGCCGAGACCTCGCGCCCCGCGCCGTCCTGCGAGACGTCGCAGTTCTGGCAGAAGACGCACCGGAGGTTGCACCAGGAGAAGAAGATCGTCCCCGACCCGCGCCGGCCGCGGAGGCAGTCCTCCTCCCCGAAGTGGGCGAAGTGGGCGCCGACGAACGCGAGCCGCCACGTGCGGCAGACGGGCTGCCTCCCGCGCACGCGCTCGTCCGCCCCCGGGCGCTCGACCGTCCGATCGACGCGGCAGTCGCGCGGGCAGACGCGGCAGTCGCGGAGCCCATCGATGGCCTCCGCCGCGCGCCGGCGGATCTCCGTGGTCCCGAGGTCGAGGTAGCCGGGCCACATGCGTCGCAGCGCCTCCGGGTCGCAAGTCCCGCTCTGGAAGGATAGCGGGTGCCGCCGGCGGCGACAACGCCCGGCTGGCCGAGCGCTTCACCTTAGGTCTACAGCGTCCTTGACGGACGGCGCATCTCATACGCTGATGCGTGGGGCGGTTGGCGAGGGCGAGGCGAGGAAGCGCGCATGGCGAGCGGCGCACGCGATGGCTTCGGCGAAGCCGGTCTGATGCTCATCGTCCTGGCCGACGAGGGCGCCACCGCCTACCGGGTCCCTCTCGAGGGCGACGGTCCGGTGTTCATCGGCAGCGGGGCCGAGGCCAAGCTCAAGATCGACGTGCCCGGGGTCTCCGACCTGCACGCGAAGATCGTGCGCACGCCCGGAGGGTGGCGCGTCCGCGACCTCGGCAGCTTCCGGGGGACCCGCGTGAACGGGATGCCGATCGACGACTCGCCCCTGAAGCCCGGCGACGAGATCGGCATCGGGCAGGCGATCATCCGGATCGAGGGCGCGCGCCGGTCGCGGGTCCGGGTCGTACTCGCCCCGTCGTCGCCGGCGATCCCGGTCGTGGGCGAGGCCCCGAGCCCCGGCGACCCCGCGCCGGCGGCGAGCGCCGCGCCGCCGATGAGCACCGCGCCGCTCATGAGCGCCGCGCCGGCGGCCGCTGACGCGCCTCTGCGATCCTGGACGCCCACCATGGACGGGGCCAGCACCGTCGCGGTCCGGCTCGAGTCTCTCGAGCTGGACGTCCCGACCGTGTACGAGCGCCTCGCGCCGGGGCGTCCTCCGCTCGACCGGCGGATCGCGCGGCTCTGGCTCGCGGCCCGGGTCTTCGCGCACGTCCGGCGCCGCGGGCACCTGCTCGAGCGCGCGCTCGCTCTCCTCGTCGACCTCCTCGCGCCGGACCGCGCCTACGTCATGCGGCCGCCCGACGCCGGGGAAGCCGAGTTCGAGCGCGAGCTCGGGGCCGGTCCGCGCCTCGACTCCGGCGCCCTGCCGAGCCGGACGATCGTCCGGCAAGCGGCGGACGCGCGCTCGGCGGTCCTCATCCTCGACACGACCACCGACCAGAAGGCATCCGAGGCGAGCAGCGTCGCGACGCAGGGGATCCGCAGCGTCGTCTGCGCGCCGCTCCTCCGGGCCGGCAAGGCGATCGCCGTCCTCTACGCCGACCGGCTCGGCGGCCGGCCGTTCGACGGCGAGGACCTTTGCCTCCTCGGCCTCCTGGCGTCGCACGCGGCCGCGCAGCTCGAGAACCTCTCGCTCGTCGAGGAGCTCGAGCGATGGAACCGCGAGCTCGAGACCAAGGTCGAGGAGCGCTCGGCCGAGGTCCGGCGCCAGGCCGAGCAGATCCGGGCCATCGCGGCCGACAAGGACGAGCTGATGGGGATCGTCGCTCACGACGTCCGTGGGCTCCTGACCGGCGTCTCCGGCTACGTGGACCTCCTCCGCGAGGACCTGAACGGCCTCGCCGAGCGCTCGAGGGTCGTCGACGACATCCGCGAGGATGCCTCCAAGGCGGCCAGCGCCTGCGGCGACCTCCTGCGGCTCGTGGACGACCTGCTCGACGCGAAGCAGGCCGAGGCGGGGAAGATCCGGATCGACCCGAGACCGGTCCCGGTCGCCGACCTCATCGACCGCGTCGTGATGGTGACGGAGTTCCGGGCCCGCTCCCGGGGCATCGGCATCGACGTCGACGCCGATCGCACGCTCCTCGCGCTCGCGGATCCGGGCCGGGTCCAGCAGGCGCTCGTGAACCTCATGATCAACGCGATCAAGTTCTCTCCGCGCGACGGGCGCGTGCGCGTCATCGCCGCGGGCGGCGACCCATCGACCGTGCGGATCGACGTGGTCGACCACGGGCCCGGCATCGCGCCGGAGGAGCTGAAGGACCTCTTCAAGCGCTTCGAGCAGGGCGCCGCGGGCCGCGCCCAGAAGGGCGGCTCGGGGCTCGGCCTCTCGATCGCGAAGAAGCTCATCGAGCTGAACGGCGGCCGCATCGAGGTCGCCTCGGTCCAGGGGTTCGGCTCGCGCTTCTCGGTCTCGCTGCCGCGGGCGGTGTAGGGTCGGTCGGTTCCCGGCGGGGCGCGGGTTGACAGGGGCCGCGCGCTCGCGAACATAGGCGCCGGGGGGCCGACCGCATGATCCTCGCCGCGCAGCAATCGGTCCGGAACGCGAAGCGGGTCGCCGACATCCTCTCGATCCTCACGAAGTACGGGCTCGCCGACTGGGCGAGCGGGATCGAGATCGACTGGATCCGCGAGATCGCCACGCGGCGCGCCGGCGCCGAGGCGGTCGCGGCGGCGTCGACCGCCGAGCGCGTGCGGCGGGCGGTCGCCGAGCTCGGGGCGACGTTCATCAAGCTCGCCCAGATGCTGAGCGTCCGGCCGGAGCTGATCGGCAAGGACCTCGCCCTCGAGCTGTCGCACCTCCAGAGCCGCGTGCCGCCCGATCCCCCCGAGGCCGTGCGGGCGACGGTCGAGGCGGAGCTCGGGAAGAAGCTCGAGGACGTCTACGCCACGTTCGACCTGACGGCGCTCGCCTCGGCGTCGATCGGTCAGGTCCACCGGGCCGCGCTGCGCCCGGGCGGCGAGGCGGTCGTCGTCAAGGTCCAGCACCCGGGGATCGTCGAGAAGCTCGAGGCCGACCTCGAGATCATCGTCTGGCTCGCGGACCTCCTCGAGCGCCACGTCGACGACGCGCGCGCCTACCGCCCGCGCGAGACCGCGGCCGAGTTCCGGCGCGGGCTCCTGCGCGAGGTCGACTTCACCCGCGAGGCGCGGGCGCTCGATCAGTTCGGGGCCGCGTTCGCCGACGACCCGACGATCCACATCCCGCGCGTCCATCCGGAGCTCACGACCCCGCGCGTGATGACGATGGAGTTCCTCGACGGGATCCGCGCCTCGGACCTGGCCGCCCTCGACGCGGCCGGCGTCGACCGCCGGAAGCTCGCGGTCGACGGCGGCGCGGCGTTCCTCCGGATGATCTTCGCCCAGGGCCACTACCACGCCGACCCGCACCCCGGGAACTTCCTCGTCCTCCGCGACGGGAGGATCGGCATCCTCGACTTCGGGCTCACCGGGCGGATCGACGAGGAGCTGCGCGAGGACGTCGAGGACCTGCTCGAGGCGATCATCTTGAAGGACGCCGAGCGCCTCGTCGCCACGATCGAGCGCGTCGGCTCGTGCCCGCCCGACCTCGACCGGGCCGCGCTCAAGCACGACACGCTCGACCTCGTCGAGGCCTACGTCGGGCTGCCGCTCGACAAGGTGGACACGGGCAAGGTCCTGGGCGAGCTGACGGACCTCCTGCGCCGGCACCGGATCGTGCTCCCGGCGGGCCTCTCCGTGCTCCTGAAGACGCTCATCACGCTCGAGGGGACGGGCCGGCACCTGGACCCGCAGTTCCAGCTCACGAGCCTCATCGGCCCGTTCCGCCAGCAGATGATCGCGCGCCGCCTCTCGCCCGAGCGCTACGTGCGGCGGCTGCGCGCCTTCACGTCCGACCTCGAGTCGGCGGCGCGCCGCGTCCCGGCCGCGGCCGCGCGCGTCGTCGAGCGGCTCGAGCGCGGCGACCTCGAGGTCAAGGTCGCGAACCCGGGCCTCGAGCGCGCCGCCGCGCGGGTCGCGACGGCGATCGTCGCGGCGGCGTTCATCCTCGGCGGCGTCGGGCTCAAGGCCGCCGCGCTCCTGCGCGGCGACCTCTTTACCGGGGTCCTCGCCGGCCTCGCCGGCTTCGCCGGGCTCCTGCTGGCCGTGAAGGCGGCGCGCGGCTGAGGCTCCCGCGTCGGCGCGCAGCGCCCGGGCCCCGGCGGGCTGGAGAGGAGAAGCACGGAGCGGGACGGCAGGCGCGGCGGGGAAGGGGGGAACCGCCCCGCCGTCACCGCTCCGTAACGTTCTTCGTTCCCGGTTCGCCCCCTCGCGCTACCAGGACGCCGCGGCCGCCGCCGCGCGCGCCGGCCCCGGTGCGATCGCGGACGGGCCGCCGGGAGGGAGGAGCGGCAGCGGCGGCGCGATCGCCGCCGTCGTCGGCGCCTCGACGCCGTCGACGACGAGCCCCGGGCCGACGCGGGCCCCCGGGCGCACGCGCGCGCCGGGGACGACGACGGCGTCCTCGACGCGCGCGCCCGCGCCGATCACGGCGCTCTCGTAGACGAGCGAGCGCACGACCGTGGCTCCGGGCTCGACCGTCGCGCCCGCGCGCACCACGGAGCCGCGGACCGCGGCGCCCGGGGCGACCCGGGCCGTGGAATGGACCGAGCCCCCGGGGTGCAGGACGCGGGTCGCCTCGAGCAGCGCCTCGGGCGTGCCGACGTCGAACCAGAGCGCCGGCGCGCCCGTCCCCGGCTGCCGGTGGGGGTAGGCGACCACGCGCGCCCCGCCCGCGAGCAGGGCCGGGACGACGTCGCGTCCGAAGTCGACGTTGCCGGGGCGGCCGATCGCGGCCCGGGCCCGCGCGAGCGCCTCGCGCCGGAAGACGTAGATGCCCATGGACGCGAGCGCGCGCGCCGGATCGTCCGGCATGGGCGCCGGCGCCGGAGGCTTCTCGCGGAAGCCCGCGACCGCGCCGTCGGCCCCCGCCTCGATCACGCCGAAGCGGCGCGCCTCGGCGATCGGGACCGGGACGGCCGCGATCGTCGCGTCGGCGCGCGCCTCCGCGTGGGCGCGCAGGAACGCGGCGTAGTCCATGCGGTAGACGTGGTCGGCGGCGAGCACGAGCAGCGTCCGCAGGTCCGGCCGCAGGGCGCCGAGGCCGTCGAGGATGGCGTCGGCCGTCCCCGAGCCGTAGGGGATCGGGCCCGCGCCCTGACGCACGACGGCGAGCGCGCCGCCGGCGTGGCGGAAGCGCGGGGCAAAGCGCTCGGCCAGGTAGCGCTCGAGCGGCTGGGCGCGGTACTGGGCGAGCACGGCCACGCTCGAGATCGCCGAGGCGAGGCAGCTCTCGAGGACGAAGTCGATGATCCGGCCGTCGGGGCCGAAGCCGACCGCGGGCTTCGGCGTCTCGGCCGTGAGCGGCAGCAGACGCCGCCCCTCGCCGCCGGCCAGGATGAAGGTCGCGATCGCCGCGCCCGGGGCCGGCGAGATCGCCGGCGCCGGACCGGGGAGAGGCACGGGCAGCGCCCCGCGCCCGTCGCGGGGGGCGTGCGGGGCGTGGGGCGCGTGCGCGGGCCGGCTGCGGATGCCCGCCGCGGCGACGGTCGTCTCGGCCGCGGTGGCGGTCGGGGTCACGGTCTCCAGCTCCTCCGGATTTCCCCCCAAGGTAGCGGCCGCCATCGCCCGGCTGGCGAAGGGGCCGTGAATTCCTCATGAGCACGTTCCGTGCCGTCTGACTCAGGGGGATCGGGAGGTGGCTCGGCCGGCTCGGTCTGCGGGAGCTACTTGGGTGGCCAGCTCCCCGGCGGGACGAGGATCACGCCCGAGTTCCACGGGAACTCCTTGAGCGGGCGCTCCTCGATCGCGTCCTTGGAGGTCGGGTCGCGGTCCCAGTGGAACTCGTTCACGCGCCCGTTCTGCCCGACGAACGTGTGCGTGCCGCCGCGCGCGAGCCCGTAGAAGAAGGGGATCTTGCTCAGCTGGTCGACCCCGGTCAGGTCCTGCTTCGTCGGCCCGCCCTCGGTCGGCCGGTAGTTCGTCACCTGGCCGTCGACCTTGATCCCGTAGTAGGGCTTGCCCTGCGACACGATCCTGGCCGTGTAGGTGTGCTCGCCGTTGCCGTCGGCCGCCTTCTTCGTGTCGGGGTTGAAGTAGAGGGCCTGCCAGCCGTCCTTCTTCAGCTCGGCCGCGAGGTCCGTCCCCTTGCCGCCCTTCTGGACGACGATGCGCGTGATCTCCTTGAACCGCGCGCCCATGCCGGCGTTCTCGTAGGCCCCGCGCAGGTTGTCGAGCGCCCAGCCGATGCACGACGAGACCTTGGGGTCGGGCGGCGTCGTCCCGGGCTTCGCGTTCGCCTGGACGAAGGCCTTCTTCTCGGCCGCCGAGAGCGAGTGGTAGGAGCTGTGGTCGCCGTAGTACGTCCCGACGCCCGTCCTGTCGATCGAGTCGTTGTGCGCCTTCCACTTCGAGTTGATCGAGCTCTGGCCGCCCTGGGCGAGCTTCTGCGACGTCGTGAGCGGCGCGGCCGGCGCGTTCGCGAGCGCCTTGTCGAGCGCCCCGACCGTGGCCGAGTCCACGCGCCCGCTGGGCGTGAGCCCCTCGCGGCGCTGGAAGGCGGCGACCGCGTTCGCCGTCCCGTTCCCGTAGATGCCGTCCGCCGTTCCGGAGAGGAGGCCGAGCTTCTTGAGCCCGTTCTGGACGGCCTTCACGTCGTCGCCGCGCGAGCCGATCTCGAGCGTGCGCGCGCCCGAGGCGACGTCGCGGAGCGAGGCGGGGAGCGTGGCGCTCTGGGCGGCCGGCGAGGCGGTCGGGGCCGCGGGCGTCGAGGTTCCCGGGGTCCCGGTGGTGACCGTGTTCTGGACCAGGTTGCGGCCGACGGAACCGATGGTCGACATGGCGGCGCTCGCTCCTCTGTCAGCGGCTCATCTCGCGAAGGCAGCCAAGTATAGCACGCGATTCAGCGGTTTTCGCGCGCCGCGCCGGCGGCCGCGACGATCCCCTCGCCGATCGTCTCGGCGAGGGCGGCGATCGTGAGCGACGGGTTCACCCCGACGGCGGCCGGAACGATCGCCCCGTCGGCGACGTAAAGCCCGGAGTGGCCGAAAGCTTCGCCATCGGGGGAGACCACCGCCTCGCGCGCCGACTCGCCGATCGGGCAGCCGCCGAGCGGGTGGACGGTGTGGGCGCGGGCATCCCTGCGGATGGGGTTCGGCGCGACCCGGGCCCCGGCCGCCTTCCCGAGCCGCGCGAGCAGGTCGTTCACGCGCCTCACCGCGCGCTCGCTCCGGTTCCAGCGCCAGCGCCCCCGGAGGCGGCCGCCGCCGTCGAGGTAGAGCGACCCGTCGGCCGCGTCGCGCGCCATGACGCAGAAGGTGACCGTGCGCTCGTCGACCGGCGGGCCCGCGACCCGCGCCCGCATGGAGGCGAGCGCCCCGAGCGCCGCGCCGAACCCGCGGCCCGCGGCGAGGGAGCGGTAGACCCACTCGAGGTCGTCGACGATCCCCGGCACCGTGCGCGCGATGAGCCCGGTGAAGAGCTCGGGAACGCCGCCGTCCTCGATCAGGACGTCGCCGAAGTCGATGCCGGACGCGATGATCGGGCCGAGGCGGCCCTCCGGCGGCTCGGCGGCGCCGTAGGCGTGCGCGAGGTGGTCGCCGTTGGCCGAGAAGCGTGACCCGAGCGCGCCGGACAGGCGCGGGAGGTCGCCGCGCGCGCGTCCGCGCAGGAGCAGCTCGGTCGAGCCGACGGAGCCGGCGGCGAGGACGACGCGCCGGGCGACGAGGTAGCGGCGCTCGCCTCGTCCGCCGCTCGACCGGTGCCGGAACCACACGCGGTAGCCGTCGTCGCCCGCCACGGGCTCGATGCGCTCGACCTTCGCGCGGGCGAGGACCTCCGCGCCGGCGCGCACGGCGGCCGGGATGTAGGTGAGGTCGAGGGTGTTCTTCGCGTGGACGTGGCAGCCGATGTTGCAGAGGCCGCAACCGACGCAGGCGCGCGGCCCCTCGAACGTCACGGCCAGGTCGAGGGGGCGCCAGGACCCCTCGCCCAGGCGCTCCGCGAGGCGGCGGAGGTGCGCCGACTTCGGGAGGTCGGGGGCGTGGGCGGGCTTTAGCATGGCCAGGACGCGCGCGAAGCGCGGCCCGAGGTCGCGGGCGCGCAGGCCGGGCGGGAACGCGTCGAGGACGGCGTCGGGCGGGCGGACGAGCGCGTTCGAGTACACGAGCGAGCCGCCGCCGACCCCGTTGCCCGCGTAGACGGAGATGCCGTCGAAGCGGCGCACGTCGAAGAGCCCGTCCGGGCTGAGGCGCGTGCGCTGGCCGCGCCGGAGGAGGTCGAGCGTCGTCCGCGGGAAGTCCGAAGGCGCCCACCAGGGCCCGCGCTCGAGGACGGCGACGCGGAGACCCGCCTCCGCCAGGCGGAGCGCGACGACGCTGCCGCCGAAGCCCGAGCCGACCACGATCGCGTCGTATTTCATCGGAGCGGCGCCGATGATACCTTATCGCCCGCCCGGGCCTCCCTCTCCCTCCGGGAGAGGATCGGGGCGAGGGCGGCGGCCATCTCTTCGGGAGGACCTCATGAGCGTCGGCGGAATCGGACCCAGGCCGGTCGAGCTTCCCGCGGCGACCCCATCCGGTGGCGCGGCGACGACGCCGTCGACGCCGCCTTCGCCGGCGGCCGGCCCGGCCACGCGGACGCCGGCCGTGCGCGAGCCGAGCGCGTCCGCCGATCGGCTGACGGCGCGGCTCGGCGCCGGGGCGGGCGCGGTCGACGTCGGGACGCTCGAGGGGTCGGGCCGCAGGGTCTCGTTCGACCCGGGCCGCGGGACGTTCGCCGTCGTCGACCCGCGCTCGGGGTCGCGGAAGACGGGCGCCGAGGCGGTCTACGCGGCGGCCCAGCTCGTCGCGAGCGGGAAGACCGGGTTCCTCGCCGATCCGAAGCTCGACGCCGCGGGGAGGGAGAGGCTCGCGGCCGCGCTCGAGACCTCGCTCAAGCAGGGTGCGGGCGACCGGCGCGACCCGCCGAGCCAGATGGCGCTGCGCGCGCGCTCGGGGGCGGCGACGGTCGCGCTCGCGTTCGGGAAGGGCCTGCCGGACGCCGACCCGCTCAAGGCGCGAGTGGTCGGCGCGTACGTCGCGCAGATGCGGGGCGAGACGTTCCGCGGTCTGCGGGCGTCGATGGCCCTGAACCTCGAGGCGGCCGGCGTGCCGCTCGACGCGGGGGTCCGCAAGGACATCGCGAACATCAAGGCGGAGACGATGCCGACGGCGCCGCCCTACGGCGAGTGGTTCAAGAACGACGCCCGGCTCGACGTGAAGCACTACATCCACCCCGAGCGCTGGCCGATCTACACGGGCGGCTACGAGCGCATGGGCTTCAAGAAGACGGTCGTCTCGGCGAACGTCTGGGTCTACGAGAAGACGTTCACCGATCCCACCGGGAAGAACCCGCCGACGCCCGTGCGGATCGAGTGCCGCAAGACGGAGAAGGACACGTTCCGCGACATGGACGACCGGGCGGTCGACATCGAGCTCTACTCGGGGCACAGCAACCTCGGCGGCAACGTCCTCGGCGCCCTCGCCGACGCGCCCGACGAGCAGAAGGGCGCGAAGTGGGTCATCAACTGGATGTGCCGCGGCAAGCAGGTGCTGAACGAGGTCTACGGCAAGTTCCCCGACGCCCACTACATGACGACCGACGTCGCCGTCAACGCCTACGACGGGCCGCAGGCGCTCGGCGCGATCTTCGACGGCATCGCGCGCCGCGAGAGCTACCGCTACATGGACCGGACGGCGCGCCTCGACACCCAGCTCATCTTCCCGGACGACCGGCGGGTGCTCGACGCCCGCGACGACGACCGCGACGGGGTCGCGACGGCCCGCCCCGGCGGGATCGACCCGCTGTACAACATCGGCCTCGCGCGCACGACCGAGCGGTCGCGGGACCTCCGCCCCGAGGCCGCCGCGATCGACCCGGCGGACCTGCCGGGCGACAAGGTCATGAAGGGCGTCAGCTTCTTCAACACCCTCTACGAGTACCACCACGAGCACGGCCCGGACGGCCGCACGCCGGCGAGCGCCGCGGACAAGGTCGTCGCGGACGGCTGGTTCGCGGGCGCGACGGACGACGTCGTCAAGGTCGAGGAGCGGAAGGTCGGCGGCGAGACGGTGTACGCCGTGAAGGTGAACGCGAAGTACGCGAACCAGGACGCCGACGCGATCGGCGCGGCCATGGCGTACGAGATCAACAAGCACCTGTCGATCCGGACCAACGGCGCCTACACCGAGCAGGACAAGCTCCGCGGCGGCCTGTTCGCGGGGCTGTACGTCTCGTATCTCGTCGACACGCTCGAGGAGGCCGAGGACGTCACGGCGGCCGTCGGCCGGAAGTACGGCTTCCCGTCGAAGTTCGACTGGTCGAGCGTCGAGGCCGCGATCGACGCCGACGACCACGGCTACGGCTCGCGCGACTCGCAGGCGGCGCTCAGGCGGAAGATCGGCGCGGTCGACCCGCGGAACGGGTAGGGGACGGGGACGGGACGGGGACGGGGCGCCGCGCGGGACGGCCCGGGCGCTACTCGCGATCGCGCGAGCGCTGGAGCTTGAGCGTGAGGCCCGCGAAGAGGAGCGAGAGGAGCACGAGCGCGCCGACGTCGAGGGCCATCGAGTCGCGGGGGAGCAGGTAGACGTAGCGCTTGAAGCGCAGGTTCTCGGTCAGCTCGTTCTGGATGGCGGCGATGCGGGCGGCGTGCTCCTTCAGCTCGACCTCGCGGGCGGCGAGGTTGCGGCCGACGACGGAGAGGGCGGCGGCCTCGGCCTCGAGCCTCACGTGGCCGTCGCGGAGCGTGCGCTCGGACCGGGCGGCGCCGGGGCCGCGCGCCTCCAGGGCCTCGCGCTCGGCGGCGAGGCGGGCGCGGGCGGCGTCGATCTCGCGGACGGAGGCCTCGACGTCGCGGTAGTCGGCGAGGGCGGCGTCGGCCTGCTTCTGCTTGCGCTCGATCCAGGCGGGCGTGACGCGCGCGCGGATCGCCTCGGGATCCGGGCCCTTCCGGAGATCGGCCATCTCCCGCCGCGTCTCCTCGGTCGCGGCCCGCTGGCGCTCGAGGGCGGCGGCGATCTTCGCGGCCTCGGCGTCGACCTTGCCGAGCTCGACGTCGGCGGCCGCGTACGCCTTGCGGGCGGCGGCCTGGTCGGCGGCGAGCGACTCGGCGGCGGCGTCCATGTCGCGCCGGACGGCCTCGGCCCGGTCGCGGGCGGCGGCGACCTCGGCGGCGCCGGCGTCGACCTCGGCCAGGATCGCCCGCGAGCGCGCGTCGAGGGCGCGCAGCTCGCGCTCGTCCTCGTCCTTCTCGTCCATGGAGACGAGGGGCGGGACGGGCTCGCGGTGGGTCGACAGGCAGATGCGCTTCAGGAGGTCGTAGGACCAGCGCGTCGGCATGACCGCGCCCATCGCGCCCGAGAAGCCCGTGAGCGGGGTGAAGATGCCGGCGAACAGGACCTGGGGAATGAGGACGAGCGGGACGATGCCGGTCGCCTTGTCGGTCGTGTCGACGAAGGAGGAGATCGCGAGCCCGCAGAAGAGGCCGCAGAAGGCGGTGAGCACGAGCGCCAGGTAGATGAGCGCGAGGCTCCCGGGCAGCGGGCGGAAGACGGCGACGACCGCGAGCAGGAGGAAGCACTGGATGAGGGCGATCCCGAAGAGGATCGCCGCCTTCGAGAGCACGTAGGGCAGGAGGCGGAGGTTGACGGCCCGCTCGCGCCGGTAGATGGGCAGCTCCTTCACGAGCTCCTTGGCGGCGTTCGTCGTCCCGAACCAGATCGAGGCGAGCGCGAGCATGAAGAGGATGAGCGACGGGCTGTCGAGCGCGAGGGCGACGAACGCGCCGATGATCGGCGCCTGGAGCAGCAGGAGGACCGTGTTGCGGCGGTCGCGGAGGACGATCTCGAGGTAGCGCCGGGCGAGGATCGAGAGCTGGCGCAGGGACTCGCCGCGCGCCGGCGCGACCCGCCGCTCGAGGAGGCGCGCCCGGACCTCGCCGGACCGCGCCTCCTCGGCCCGCGGCTTGAGCTCGTCGACGGCCCCGACGCGGCGCCCGTAGATGTCGCTCTCGACGTAGCGGCCCCGCCACTCGTCGGGCGTCGCCGTCCCGAGGGCGCCGTAGAGGTCGCGGATGTCGGGGATCCTGAAGTGGGCGCGCGCCTCGGCCGGCGTCCCGTAGAACGCGAGCTGACCGCGCACGAGGACGACGAGCTTGTCGAAGAGGTCGATGTTCTCCATGAGGTGCGTCGTGACGACGACCGTCTTCCCCTGCTTCGCGAGCTCCTTGAAGAGGACCATCATCTTCGACTCGAGCGCCGGGTCGAGGCCGGCCGTGGGCTCGTCGAGAAAGACGAGGTTCGGCTCCGTCAGCAGCTCGACCCCGAGCGAGACCCGCTTCCGCTGCCCGCCCGAGAGGCGGCGGATCGGGATGCCCTGGCGCTCCGTCAGCTCGAGCAGGTCGAGCACGGCCCGGATCCGCCTCTCGCGGTCCTCGGGCGAGGCGTCGGGCGGGAAGCGAAGCCGCGAGACGTAGTGGAGGGTGCGCTCGGGCGTCAGCTCGAGGTGGATGATGTCGTCCTGCGGGACGAAGCCGATCCCGCCCTTCAGGCTCTCGTAGTTCTCGTAGAGGTCGAGGCGGTTGACGAGCACGTGGCCGGCCGTCGCCGGCTTGAGGCCGTTCAGCGCCCCGAGGAGCGTCGACTTGCCGGCGCCGCTCGGGCCGATGAGGCCGACCAGCTCGCCCGGCCGCAGCCTGAGCGAGACGTCGTCGAGCAGCTTGAGCGACCCGACCTGCCGGGTGACGTGGACGGCGTCGATCTGGCTCGCGCCGCGCTCGTCGTAGATGAAGACCGAGCCCGGCTGGTAGACGAGGAGGAACGGGCCCACGTGGATGGCGTCCCCGTCCGCGAGCCGCCGGCTCCCGATGCGCTCGCGCCCGACGAACGTCCCGTTCTGGCTCTTGCGATCGTGGACGACATGGCCCTTGCCGTCCCCGTCGAGCGCGATCTCCGCGTGGATGCCGGACACCGTCGGGTGCTCGAGGACGATGTCGCAGCGCGGCGACCGCCCGACGAGGATCGACGGCCTGTCGAGCCGGCGCTCGACCGCGCGCCGCGCGCCCTCCGCCGGCGGGGCCTCGGCCTCGGGGACGATGCCGAGCGCCGCCGGCGTCATGACCGCCGTCATGGGCTGGTCGCAGGGCGGCGCGCCGGCGCCGGCGCCGGCGCCGGCGCCTGGCCCGGCGGCAGCCGGCGCGCCGCCCGCCGCCTCGATCCCGTCGAAGCGCAGCCGCGGTCCGCCGTCGCCGAACCGCAGCTCGTCCCCCGCCTGGATCCGGGCCCGGGCGATCCGCTCGCCGTTCACGGACAGGCCGAAGTCGTCCTCGTTGTCGTAGAGCCAGCAGGTCTCGCCGTCGCACAGCACCTTCGCGTGGACGGGCGCGACGTGCCCGGCCGCCTCGTCGGCCGGGAAGGCGACGTCGTTCCCGGGCAGCGCGCCGATCCGGACGACGGGGCCGGCGACGACGAGGGCGCGCGTCCCCTCCGGCCCGGACAGGCGCGTGAACCGGAGCTTCGGAGGGGCGGCGGCGTCGGTCGGAGGGAGCATGGACGTTCGATCCTCGGTCGCGCCGGAGCGGCCCGGTCAGCTCGCCGCCTGCACCTTCTTCCCCCTCTCCTCCAGCGCCGCCTGCGCCGCCGCCAGGCGGGCGACCGGCAGGCGATAGGGCGAGCACGAGACGTAGTCGAGGCCGACCGCGTGGAAGAAGCGCACGGACGGGGCGTCGCCGCCGTGCTCGCCGCAGATCCCGATCTTGAGCTTCGGGTTCGCCGCCCGGCCCTTCTCGACGGCCGTGCGGACGAGGCCGCCGACGCCCTCCTGGTCGAGGGTCGCGAAGGGGTCGCGCTCGATGAGCTGGAGGTCCTCGTAGGACGGGAGGAAGGTCCCGGCGTCGTCGCGCGAGAAGCCGTACGTGCACTGGGTCAGGTCGTTCGTCCCGAAGCTGAAGAAGTCGGCCTCGCGCGCGATCGCGTCGGCCGTCATGCAGGCGCGCGGGATCTCGATCATGGTGCCGATGAGGGTCGGCACGCACAGGCCCTCGTCGTCGAAGACGCGGTCGACCTCGTCCGAGGTCCGCTTGCGCAGGAGCTTGAGCTCGCGGTCGACGGCCACGAGCGGGATCATGATCTCGGGGCGGATCTCGATGCCCTCGCGGCCCACGGCGCACGCCGCGCGGGCGATCGCGCGCACCTGCATCTCGTAGATCTCGGGGTAGGTGATCCCGAGGCGGCAGCCCCGGTGCCCGAGCATCGGGTTGAACTCGTGGAGCGACGCGACCTTCTTCTCGAGCTCCGCCCGCGTGATCCCGAGGTCCCTCGCCAGCGCCTCGACCTGCTCGGGCTCGTGCGGGAGGAACTCGTGGAGCGGCGGGTCGAGGAGCCGGATCGTCACCGGGCGCGAGCCCATCGCCCGGAAGATGGCGATGAAGTCCTCGCGCTGCATGGGCTCGAGGCGGGCGAGCGCCTTCCGCCGCGCCTCCTCGTCGCGGGCGACGATCATGGCCCGCACGACCGGCAGCCGGTCGGGCCCGAAGAACATGTGCTCGGTCCGGGTGAGGCCGATCCCCTGCGCGCCGAAGGCGACCGCCGCCCGCGCGTCCTCGGGCGTGTCGGCGTTGGCCCGCACCTTCAGGCGCCGCGCCGCGTCCGCCCAGGCCATGAGCCGCTCGAAGCGCCGGTAGACGGGCGCGGCCTTCGCCGCCAGCGTCCCCTTCACGAGGACGCGCACGATCTCGCTCGGCGACGTCGGCAGCTCGCCCTCGATCACCTCGCCGGTCGTGCCGTCGATCGAGATGGCGGCGCCCTCCGCGAACGTCCGGCCCTTGACGCTCATCTCGCGCCGCTCGTGGTCGATGCGGATCGCGCCGCAGCCGACGACGCAGCACTTGCCCATCCCGCGCCCGACGACGGCCGCGTGCGACGTCAACCCGCCCGTCGACGTCAGGATCCCCTGGGCCGCGACCATGCCGCCTATGTCCTCGGGCGACGTCTCGTTGCGCACGAGGATGACGCGCACCCCCTCCCGCGCCCGGGCCTCGGCGTCGCGCGCCGTGAAGGCGATCGCGCCGCAAGCCGCGCCCGGCCCGGCCGCCAGGCCCTTCGCGACGAGCCGCTTCTCGCCCGCGACCGCCCGCTGCTTCGCCGCCGGATCGAAGACGGCGAAGAGGAGCTGGTCCAGGTGCGAGGGCTCGACGCGCAGGACCGCCGTCTCGGCGTCGATCAGGCCCTCGTCCACCATGTCGGTCGCGATCCGGAGCGCCGCCAGCCCCGAGCGCTGGCCCGTCCGCGTCTGGAGGAGGAAGAGCTCGCCCTCCTCGACCGTGAACTCCATGTCCTGCACGTCGCGGAAGTGGCGCTCGAGCCGGTCCTTGACGGCGAGCAGCCGGCGGTAGGCGTCGGGCAGCGCCTCCTCCATGCGCGCGATCGGCAGCGGCGTGCGGATCCCGGCGACGACGTCCTCGCCCTGGGCGTTGACGAGGAACTCCCCGTAGAACCGGTCCTCGCCCGTCGCCGGGTCGCGGGTGAAGCCGACGCCCGTCGCCGACCGGTCGCCCAGGTTCCCGAACACCATGGACTGGACGTTGACGGCCGTCCCGAGCAGCCCCGTGAGCCGCTTCTCGCGCCGGTAGCGGAGCGCGCGGTCGTTGTTCCAGGACTCGAAGACCGCCCCGATCGCGCGCCAGAGCTGGCTCCGCGGCTCCTGCGGGAACGGCTCGCCCGCCTCGCGCGCGAAGATCGCCTTGAAGTCCTCGACCAGGGCGGCGAGGTCCTCGCCCGCGAGGTCGGCGTCGCTCCTCGCCCCCCGCGCCCGCTTCTTCTCCGTCAGCGCGTCCTCGAAGAGCTCTCGCCGGACGCCGCTCACGATCGAGGCGAACATGGAGATGAAGCGCCGGTAGGCGTCGAAGGCGAAGCGGCGGTTGCCGCCCGCGCGCTCGGCGAGCCCGAGGACGGAGCGGTCGTTGAGCCCGAGGTTCAAGACGGTGTCCATCATGCCGGGCATCGACGCCGCCGCCCCGCTCCGCACGCTGACGAGGAGCGGGTCGCGCGGGTCGCCGAGCCGCTTGCCGCGGAGCCGCTCGAGGCGCGCGAGGGCCGCGTCCACCTCCGCCTCGAGGGCCTCCGGGTACCGCTCGCCGCCGTCGCTCTCCTCGCGGAAGCGGCAGACCTCGGCCGAGATCGTGAACCCCGGCGGCACCGGGATGCCGAGGTTCGTCATCTCGTGGAGCCCGGCCCCCTTGCCGCCGAGGATCGGCTTCATCCCGGCGTGGCCGTCCGCCTTGCCGTCGCCGAAGAAGTAGACGAACGTCGCCATGAGCGCCCGGTCCTCCCCTCGCGTTCTGAGGGCATATCCGCCTCCACCCCAAGAGTCAAGCGCATCGACGAGCCGCGCCGCTTGACGGTCGGCGCCGTCCTTTGCTAAGATCGCGGTCCGCTCGCGAGTCGGGGCGGGCTCGGGGGAGCCCGGGGGGGCTTCGCCCCCCCGGAGCCGAAGCCGGCGATCACACGAGGGCGCAGACGACGTGGAGGATCACGAGCTCCTCGGCCAGACCCTCATGGAGATGGGTTTCGTCACCCCGCTCGAGGTGCGCGACGCCCTCGAGAAGCAGAAGCGTGAAGGGGGGCGGATCGGCGAGATCCTGATCGACCTCAAGTTCGCGACGCACGAGCAGGTCGCCCAGGCCCTGGCCAAGCAGTACAACCTCCCGTACATCGACCTCGCCCGGATCGACGTCCCGAAGGAGACGCTCGACCTCGTCCCCAAGGCGGTCGCGGTCGAGCACAGCATCGTTCCGGTCGCGCGCAAGGGGCGCTCGCTCCGCGTCGCCATGGCCGACCCGCTCGACTTCTTCGCCGTCGACAACCTCCGGTTCATCCTCAACACCGAGGTCGAGTGCGTGCTCGCCTCGCGCGACGCCGTCCGCGCCGCGATCGGCCACTACTACGGCGAGATCACGTCCTTGAACGACGTGATCGGCGACCTCACGGCCGACGACGTGTCCGTGCGCGACCTCGCCGGCTTCACCGAGGGCGAGATCGCGGGCCTCGAGGGCGAGGACGGCGACGCGCCCGTCATCAAGCTCGTGAACCTCATCATCACCGAGGCCATCAAGCGGCGCGCCTCCGACATCCACGTCGAGCCGTTCGAGAAGAAGCTCCGCGTCCGCTACCGCATAGACGGCGTCTGCATCGAGCAGGACGCGCCGCCGAAGAAGCTCCAGGGGCCGATCCTCTCGCGCATCAAGATCATGGCCAAGATGGACATGGCCGAGAAGCGCAAGCCCCAGGACGGCCGCATCAAGATGCACGTCATGGGCCGCGAGATCGACTTCCGCGTCTCGAGCCTCCCGGCGCGCCACGGCGAGTCGCTCGTCCTCCGCATCCTCGACCGCGAGAAGGCGCTCGTCGACCTCGAGGCCCTCGGCTTCGCCCCGAGCGACCACGAGCGCTTCGGCCGGATCATCAAGCGCCCGAACGGCATCTTCCTCGTCACCGGGCCGACCGGCTCCGGCAAGACGACGACCCTCTACGCCGCGCTGAAGAAGCTGAACCGCCCGGACGTGAAGATCATCACGGCCGAGAACCCGGTCGAGTACAACATCAGCGGCATCAACCAGGCCCAGGTGAACCACAAGATCGGGTTCGACTTCGGGCGGATCCTCCGCTCCATGCTGCGCCAGGCGCCGAACGTCATCCTCGTCGGCGAGATCCGCGACGGCGAGACGGCCCAGATCGCCATCCAGGCGGCCCTCACCGGTCACCTCGTCTTCTCGACCCTCCACACGAACGACGCGCCGACCTCGGTCGGGCGCCTCATCGACATGGGCGTCAAGCCGTTCCTCGTCTCGTCGGCCGTCCTCGCGATCATGGCCCAGCGGCTCGTGCGCAAGCTCTGCGAGGTCTGCAAGGAGCCCTACGACCCGCCCGAGAGCCTCATGCGCGCGGTCGGCGTGAAGCCGCAGGAGGCCGAGGGGCACACCTTCTACCAGGGGATCGGCTGCGAGGAGTGCAACGGGACGGGCTACCGCGGCCGGATCGGCTGCTACGAGCTCATGGAGATGACGCCGCAGCTGCGCGAGGCCGTGTTCAAGGGCGCGCCGACCGACGAGGTGCGCCGGCTCGCGATCTCGACCGGCGGCATGGCGACGCTCCAGATGGACGGCGTCCGCAAGGTGCTCGAGGGCATCACGACGATCGAGGAGGTCCTGACCATCTCGCACCGCCAGGACCTGGTCATGGCCGACCTGGGCGAGTCGCAGAGGACGTAAGCCGCCGTGGTTCAGATCGACAAGCTGCTCGAGCTGGTCATCGAGAAGGGCGCGTCCGACCTCCACCTGACGGTCGGCGCACCGCCCATGGTGCGCCTCCACGGCGGCCTGAAGCGCCTGAACACGCCGGCGCTCACCGCCGACGACACGATCGCCCTCATGAAGTCGATCACGTCCGACCGCTGCCAGCAGGAGCTGGCCGAGAAGGGCGGGTCGGACTTCGGCTTCGGGTACGGCGACCGCGGCCGGTTCCGCGTCTCCGTCTTCAAGCAGAAGGGGAACGTCGGGCTCGCGCTGCGCCTCATCCCGAACCGCTTCCTCTCGTTCGACGAGATCGGCCTGCCGCCCGTCATCAAGAACCTGTGCCTGAAGCCGCGCGGCCTCTTCCTCGTCACCGGGCCGACCGGGAGCGGCAAGACGACGACGCTCGCGACCATGGTCGACTTCATAAACGCCGAGGTGGACCGGCACATCCTCACGATCGAGGACCCGATCGAGTACTACCACGCCCACCAGAAGTCGGTCGTCACCCAGCGCGAGGTGGGGGTGGACGTGGGCGGCTTTTACGAGGCGCTGCGCCGCGGCCTGCGCCAGGACCCGGACGTGATCCTCGTCGGCGAGATGCGCGACCTCGAGACGATCTCGGCCGCGATCACCGCCGCCGAGACGGGGCACCTCGTGTTCGCGACCCTGCACACGACCGGGGCGGCGGAGACGATCCACCGGATCGTGGACGCGTACCCGACGAACCAGCAGGACCAGGTCCGGGCGCAGCTCTCGACGGCGTTGCTGGCCGTGATCTCGCAGGCGCTCATGCCCACCGCCGAGGGGCGCGGGCGGCTGGCGGTGTTCGAGATCCTCATCATGACGCCGGCCATCGCCCACCTGATCCGCGAGAACAAGGTGCACCGGATCGACAGCGAGATCCAGACGGGCTCGAAGCTCGGGATGCAGCTCCTCGACGACCACCTCCTGCGCCTCTTCCGGGAGAAGAAGATCCGTTACCAGGACATGCTCGAGCACGCGCGCAACGCCGAGGAGCTCCGGAAGCGGGTGCAGGAGCAGGTGGCGGGTGCGGGGGCGGCCGCGGGGCGGCCGAGGGCGGTCTCGGACTCGGGGGACGAGGCGTGAGCGCGGACCCGTCCATGCACCGGCACCGGCACGGGCACGGGCACGGGCACGGGCACGGGCTCGGGTTGTCCCCCACGCCGGTTAAAGCTCACCGGACCGGCCTGACACTCTCGCGCGAGCATTAGCCCCATGGCCGCTCCCCACAAGCGCATCGGCGAGATCCTGATCGAGATGGACCTCGTCACCGATGCCGAGGTCAAGGAGGCCCTGAAGCTCCAGAAGACGAAGGGCGGGCTCCTCGGCGAGATCCTCGTCGGCCTCGGCTACATCACCGAGAAGGACCTCCTCTTCGCCCTCGGCGCGCAGTCGGGCATGGAGGTCGTCGAGCTCGACGACGTCGAGGTCCCGACCGAGGCCATCTCGAAGGTCGACGCCAACATCTGCGAGACGTTCCAGATCTGCCCCGTCTCCTGGGACGGGAAGGTCCTGACGGTCGCCGTCGCCGATCCGCTGAACGTCGCCGTCCTCGACGACCTCCGCTTCCTCCTGAACTGCGAGGTCCAGGGCGCGATCTCGAACAAGGAGAGCGTCGAGAAGGCGATCAAGAAGTACTACGAGGGGCAGACGGGCGAGTCGCTCGACGACATCCTGAGGGAGCTCGGCCAGGAGGCGGCCGACGCCATGCTGCTCGAGGAGGGCGGCGGCTACTCGATCGAGGACCTCGAGAAGGCGGCGAACTCGACCCCCGTGGTCAAGCTCCTGAACCTCGTCCTCCTCCAAGCGATCCGCGACAAGGCGGCGGACGTCCACCTCGAGCCGTTCGAGAACGACTTCAAGATCCGTTACCGCATCGACGGCGTCCTCTACGAGATGATGCCGCCGCCGCGGCACCTCGCGCCGGCGCTCACGTCGCGCGTCAAGGTCATGTCGAAGCTCGACATCGCCGAGACGCGGCTCCCGCAGGACGGGCGCATCGAGCTGAACATCGGCGGGCGACCGGTCGACCTCCGCGTCTCGACGCTGCCGACCATGTTCGGCGAGTCGGTCGTGATGCGCATCCTCGACCGGACGAACGTGAACCTGGACCTCGAGAAGATCGGGCTCCGGTCGAAGGACCTCGAGATCTTCCGCGCCCTCGTCGCCAAGCCGAACGGGATCATCCTCGTCACCGGGCCGACGGGCAGCGGCAAGACGACGACGCTCTACAGCGCGCTCAGCGAGGTGAACAAGGTCGACACGAAGATCATCACGACCGAGGACCCCGTCGAGTACGACCTCGAAGGGATCGTCCAGGTCCAGATCAACGAGGAGATCGGCCTCACCTACGCGAACTGCCTGCGCTCGATCCTCCGCCAGGACCCGGACATGATCCTCGTCGGCGAGATCCGCGACCTGGAGACGGCGCAGATCTCGGTCGAGGCGGCCCTCACGGGGCACGTCGTCTTCTCGACCCTCCACACGAACGACGCGCCGTCCGTGGTCACGCGCCTCGTCGACCTGGGTGTCGAGCCTTACCTGCTCGCGGCCACGCTCGAGGGGATCGTCGCCCAGCGCCTCGTCCGCAAGATCTGCGAGGACTGCAAGAAGGAGTACGACCCGACCGACGAGGAGCTCTACGAGCTCGAGCTGCGGAGCGACCTCGTCCGCGGCAAGCGCTTCTACTACGGCGAGGGCTGCAAGAAGTGCAACAACACGGGCTACCGCGGGCGCCTCGCCCTCTTCGAGATCATCGTCCTCTCGGAGCGCCTGAAGCAGATGATCATCGACGGCGTGTCGATCGCGGACCTGCGCAAGCAGGCGCGGGCCGAGGGCATGAAGACGCTCCGGGAGAGCGGGGTCATCGCGATCTACGACGGCATCACCACGATCGAGGAGGTCGTGAAGGAGACGCTGTTCGCGGGGTGAGAGCGCGACTCCCCGAAACCCGCGCGCCGGGCCGCCCGGTCGCGCGCGGCGCCGCCTTCCGCCGTTGACTTGCCGCCACCCGTACGGTAGGATTGCCGCCTGGCCGGGGGTGCCAAGGCTGGAGGTCTGACGACCATGGCCGTCTTCGCCTTCGAAGCGATGGACAACAAGGGGCAGAAGCTTCGCAAGGAGATCGAGGCGGGGACGCGCGAGGAGGCCATCGGCAAGATCAAGGGGATGGGCTACCATCCCACGGCCATCAAGGAGAAGCCGGGCGGGCCGGCGTCCTCCGGTCGCTCGCCCGGGGCGCCCGGCGGGTCGGGCGGCGGCGGCGGCGTGGCGACGGCCAAGAGCACGCGCGAGCGCAAGGCCGTGGCGGTCGAGGCCCCGCCCGAGCCCGGGAAGAAGAAGGGCCTCGGCGCCCTGACCTTCGGCGGAGTCTCGCTGAAGGAGCTCTCCCAGTTCACGACCCAGCTCTCGACGCTCCAGGACGCCGGCCTGCCGATCGTCCGGTCGCTCCGCATCCTCGAGGGGCAGCTCAAGCCCTCGCTCCTCAAGAACACGCTCCAGGAGGTCGCGAACGAGGTCGAGAGCGGCTCGACGCTCTCGGACGCCCTCGCCAAGCACCCGAAGGTCTTCGACCGGCTCTACGTGAACATGATCAAGGCCGGCGAGGCGGGCGGCGTGCTCGACACGATCCTCGACCGCCTGGCGGAGTTCATGGAGAAGACGCTCCGCCTGAAGAAGAAGGTCATCGGGGCGCTCATCTACCCGATCGTGGTCACGGTGATCGCGGTCGGCATCCTCGCCGCGATCATGAAGTTCGTCATCCCGTCGTTCGAGGCCATGTTCAAGGACATCGGCCTCAAGCTGCCGTTCCTGACGCAGATCCTGCTCGGGATCAGCCGCTTCGTGAGCGACTGGTTCATCGTCCTGCTGGCGATCCCGTTCATCGGGATCTTCGCCTACAAGATGGTCGCGCGGACGCCGGGCGGGCGGTTCTTCTTCGACAAGTTCAAGCTCAACATGCCGATCTTCGGCACGATCATCAAGAAGTCGACGATCGCCCGCTTCTCGCGCACGCTCGGGACGCTGATCGCGTCCGGCGTGCCGATCCTCGAGGCGCTCGCGATCGTGAAGGAGGCCGTCGGCAACGACGTCGTCACGAAGGCGGTCGAGGACGTCCACGCCTCGATCCGCGAGGGCGAGTCGATCGCCCGGCCGCTCGGCGCGTCGGGCGTCTTCGACGACATCATCGTGAACATGGTCGATGTCGGCGAGGAGACCGGCGAGCTCGACAAGATGCTCATGAAGATCGCCGACAACTACGACGAGGACGTCGACATCGCGGTCGAGGGCCTGACGAGCGTGCTCGAGCCGATCCTCATCGTCTTCATGGGCGGCGCGGTCGGGTTCATCGTCATCTCGCTGTTCCTGCCCTTGATCGACCTGATCAAGTCGCTCTAGCGGGAGTCGAGGAGTTCCGGTTCACCGGCGCGGCGCCGGCGGCGGCGCCGCCGCCGGGGCTCCGTCTTCAGGGCCGCGAGCTGCTCCTTGGTCCAGGGGAGATCCTGGCGGCGCGGGCGGCGCGCGAGCGGCGGGCCGAGCCGCCGCACGTGCCGGCGGCCCGATGCGCGGGCGAGCTACGGCGCGAACGCGCGGACGACGTAGATCTCCTCGGGCTTGACGCCGCGCTCGCCCTCGAAGCGCTCGATGCGCACGCCGATCCCGTTCGTCGCGGGCTGGGTCGACCAGTACCGGATGCCGACGATCTTCCCGTTCTCGCGCTCCCAGGCGATGAAGATCACCGAGTGTCCCGAGCCGTTCTTGCGCCAGAGCTGGACGAAGTCGCCGGGGCGCGCGTCCGCGGGCCGCTCGATCGCGCGCCCGAGGCCGCGCGGGACGAGGGCGTCGACCGGCCCCTTCCGGAGGTCGGTCGCGACGTACCAGTCCGCCTTGAGCTTGCGCAGGCCCGCCGGGTCGAGGTCGCCGATCCGGAGGTCCTCCTTCCCGGCCTTCTTCGCGGCCGCCTCGCAGGCGCGGAGCCAGACCTCGAACGTGAGCCCGCAGCAGTACGTCCGCTTCTTCGCCTCGCCGCGGGCCACGACCGCGCCCGCGTACTCGAGGTCGCAGGTCGTGCCGTCGTACGTCCCGTCCCTGGGCCACCAGTAGTCGTGGGTGCCGTCGGTCGGGTAGGCGGCGATCTGGCGCAGGACGTGGGCGTTCAACGGCGGCTCGTCGGCATCGGCGCGGCCGGCGAAGAGCGCGAGCGAGCAGGCGGCCAGGGCCAAGGTGACGCCGGTGCGCTTCATGGGGTCCCGGGCGAGCCCGCCTCCTTCCGCATCCTCTCGGCGATCGCCCCCTGCGAACGACCGCGGGAGATCAGAAGAGGCGATGATAGCGGCCGATCCAGTAGGCGATCAAGTAGGCCTGCCCGGGAAAGATCTCGCCGTTGTCGTCGCCCCCGACGAGCCGCCGCGGGTTGATCTTCCAGACGAAGTTGTCGGGCTCGCGGAGCTCGAACGGGATGGCGTCGAACGTCTGGAGGTTGCCCTTGCGATCCCGGATCGGGTGGTGGGGGAAGCGCGGGTCGGCCGAGAGGTCCACGCGGCGGTTCTCGTTCGGGTAGGGGAAGAGGCGGAGGGCCGAGAGCGCGTCGTCGACGACGGACGGGCTCGCCCCGCCCGCGCGCCGGGCCGCGTAGACGAGGTCGAAGAGGGCGATCTGCTCGCCGCGCACGTCGGCGAAGATCCGGGACATGGCGTGCTGGTAGCAGTCGACGAGGGCCGGCTGCGTCTCGAGCCCGAGGAGCAGGTAGAAGGCGAGCATCGCCATGTTGTAGTTGTTGTAGTTGCGGTACGGGCCGGCCTCGAGGACGAGCAGGGTCCGGACCATGGCGGCGTAGCCGCGCCGGATCGCATGGTGCTCGTAGGCGTCGACGTGCCGCGGCTCCTGGGTGATGTGGGCCGCCGTCTTCAGGATCGCGAGGGCGAGCGTGGCGTTGAAGGCGTTCACGGGGATCCCGAGGACCTCGGGGTAGAGGTCGCCGAACGTCGTCTCCTTGCCGCCCTGGCGGATCGAGAGGTCGTCCGCGATCAGCCGGTCGGCGCAGCGCGCGACGTCGTCCCGGATCTGCGCCCGCAGCGCCGGGTCGCGGACGAAGGGCCACGAGACGCCGTAGCCGAAGAAGATCCCGATGTACTGGTCCTTCGAGGCGTCGCCCTTGAACGCGTAGCCCGCGTAAGGCCCGGACGTGACGTCGACCCCGTTCGTCCCGAGGCGCGATGCCGGGTCGCGGCTCGAGAAGCTCCGGGCGTAGAGCCCGGGCTCGCCCGTGACGGCCTGGAGGACGTGGAACGCGCGAAGCGACCGCTCCAGGTTGCGCTCGGCGTCGGGGTCGCCCGTCGTCGCGAACCGCAGGGCCTCGGCCGCGATGTAGGTCCCCGTCCAGATCCCGCCGTCCGCGTAAGCGCTGAACGAGCCGACGCGCGGGTTCCAGTCGAGGATCAGGCCGTCGGGCGTGTGGTCGCGCTGGGCGTCGCGCGAGAAGTCGAGGGCCTTCTGGAGCAGGGGGTCGGCGACCGCCGCCCCCGCTCCCGCTCCCGTCCCCGCTCCCGGCCCCGGCCCCGGTCCCGGCCCCGATCCCGCTCCCCCGACCCCCGCCCCTGCCCCGACCCCGCCTCCACCCCCACCCCCACCCCCACACCCCAGGACCAGGGCGAGTACGATCGAGACCCCGACCCGATGCGCGCGCATGCCGACCCTCCCTCCCTCCGTCGACGGAAGATGGAGGGACGGTCGTACTCAGTCGCTTTTGCGCCGCTCCCCCGCGAGGTCCAGGATCTCGGGCGCCGGCGTGGCGAAGAGGTCCCGGAGGTCGCGGCCGGCCCGCATGAGCCGCTTCACGACCTGCCAGCCCCAGTAGTACTGGGTGCGCTCGGGCGAGCCCGGCGCGACCGCGTCGCGGCCGTAGAGGAACCAGTGCTCCTGGCGCGTTCCGTAGAGGCGGCGCGCGACGGCGGCGATCTCGGCGTCGTGGGCCTCGCACCAGCGCGCCTGGGCCGGCTCGAAGAAGAGGTAGGCCTCGGAGCCGTGGCCGGGGTAGAGGACCTCGGACAGCGCCGTGGAGAGGCCCTCCCCGAGCATGTGCTCGTCGAACGGGACGCGCTCGACGAAGTCGTCGTGGCTCATGTCGATGCGCTCGCCGAGCGCCGACCACGTCCCGGGGCGGCCCTCGCGGACCACGTGCCCGAGCTCGTGGGCGATGAGGATGTCGAAGTAGGTCGCGGCGTCGACGCCGCCCGAACCCTCGGCCGGGTAATCCAGGCCGATGTAGACGACGTGGCTGCCGCGGTCGAAGCGCGCGTAGCCGTCCATGCGGCCGAGCGCGCCGAAGAGGACGAGGTCGCCCTCGAGCGGCGCCCCGAGGAAGCGCTCCACGGCCTCGACCGTGCGGTGCGCGCGCTGCGGGTGGCCGTCGCGCGCGAGCCGCTCGAGCGTCTCGCGCGCCGCCTTCGCGTCGAAGCGGCCGAGGCGTTTCTCGAGCGGCTCGCTCCAGGACGCGACGTCCTCGAGGAGCGGCCCCAGCAGGGTGCGGTTCGGCTCGACGTAGCATCGCTCGAAGGCCTCGCGCCGTTCGGCGGGCCTGTCTTGCGCCGACTCGGCCGCGCGCACGAAGTCCTCGAAGGCGGGCAGCAGGTTGTGGATGCGCATGGGCGCTCCTATAGCCGGAATCGCCCGTCGTTGCAACGGCGGCACGCCTTTCCATAGAATGGACGCGCCGGGCGCGAGCCGCGCCGCCGGCCCGCCACCGCCACCGACGGTCCCGACCCATGGACGATGCTCCGCGCACCCCCGCCGCCCCCGAGTCGCCGGCCCACCGGACCGCCCGGGCGGCGCCCGCGCCCGTGGGCGCACCCGCCCCCGTCGCGGCGCCGCCGATCGGGCCGGCGCCGGCGGCCGGCGCCGCGGGCGGACGCGCCGGGCCGGCGCCGACGACGGCGGCCGACTTCATCCTCGCGATCCCGTTCGACCTCGACCTCGAGCTCGACGTCCAGAAGGTCCGGGCGCACTACGGACGCCGGGACGGCGCGGCCCCGTCCGAGGGTGCGGCCGCGGGCGCCGGGGCCGGGTCCGAGCCGCCCCTCGCCGGGCGCAACGCGCCGATCGTCGTCGGCCGGGACGAGGGGCGGACCGTGTCCCTGGACGGCGAGGAGCTCTCGACCTCCGCGCGCGAAGAGGTCTGGATCTACGGCTTCGAGATCGGCCTCATCCTCGTCCGCTTCCGCCTGCGGCGCGACCTCGCCCGGATCGCCCGGGTCGCGTGCGCCGCCGAGCGGATCGACGTGGGCGGCCGCCCGATCTACGCCTACGCGGACGACCGCGCGGCCTCCGTCCGGCGCGAGCTCCAGGCCTGCGGCTGCACGCGCGGGCGCTACGAGGTGCTCTACACGGAGCGCGACGTCTACCCCGTCGTCGTCCTCCCGCCCGGGCCGGACCTGAAGGACGCGGAGGCCTTCCTGGCCGAGAACCCGGGGGCGACGATCGGCATCGTCGGCGGCGAGGACCAGTGGGAGCGGCTCTCGCCGTTCGCCCTCTCGCGGAGCGAGATCAAGAACCTGGGCTACTACCAGGACGAGCTGATCATCGCGAAGGAGTGGGGGGCCCTGATCTCGTCCCGCGACGAGGAGCGGGGGATCCTCGCGCTCGTCTTCCTCGCCTACGCCCAGCGCTGGGCGCTCCAGTCCTACAACCACCTGACGAACGCGCGCCAGGACGAGGCCCTGCGCCTCCTCGCTCAGGCGAAGGGCGCGTCGCCGTCGCCGCTCCTCTCGGGGAGGCGCCTCCGCGCGATCGCGGCCAAGCTCTTCGGCGCGAACGAGGACCGCATCGCCCTCCTCAACGCCATCCGCGACTTCACGAGCGTCCCCGAGCTCATGCAGGACTGGCACCTCCACAACCTCTACCAGGACCTCGCGAAGACCTTCTTCCTGAACGACCTCTACCGCCTCGTCGTCCAGAAGAACGAGGAGCTCGAGAAGGCGTACGCGTCCGTCCACAGCCACCTCATGTCCTCGCGCCTCTTCGCGGTCGAGGTCTACATGGTCATCGTCGTCGCCCTCGAGGGCATCCTGCTCCTCGCCTGGTTCCTGAGCGAGATCCCGCACTGACCTCCGGCCGTTGGCCGGGGTCTCGCGCGGGATGCTATACTGGCGTGTGCCTCCCCCGCTCGACCGTCCGGCCCGCGGCGGTCTCGTCGCGGCTCTCCTGCTCCTCGCCGGGTGTGGACCGCCGCTCGCGGCGGCGATCGTCGCGGTCACCGCCGGGGCGACGCGCGACGGGGGCGGCGGCGGCGGCGCGGCCCCGCGGGCGCCCGTCGCCGCGCTCGAGTCCACCCCCACGCGCGAGGGGCTCGAGGACCCGGACCGGGTCCTCCTCGTCTTCCGCCTCTCGAGCGACGGCGGCGGGTCGGTCGACGTCGACGTCCGGTACGCGCTCGACCCCGGCGAGGGAGGCGAGCTCCGCTTCGTGACGGCGACGCCGGCCGGCGACCCCCGGGGCGAGGGCGTGCGCGGGCTGTCCGCGCCGTCCGCGGGCGCGATCCACACGTTCGTCTGGGACGCGGCGCGGGACCTCGAGGGGCGGGCCGCGCGCGTCCGGCTCGAGGTGACCCCCTGCGCGGGCGGGCTCTGCGGCCCCGCCGTGCGGACCCCGCCGTTCGTCGCCGGGAACACGCCGCCGCGGGCGGAGTTCCTGCCCACTCCCGCGGACCTCTCCGGGAACATCGTCTTCCGGTTCCGGCTCCGCGACGACGACGGCGGCGGGGATCTGGCCTCGATCGAGGCGCTGGCGGTGCTCCCGGACGGGACGGCGTTCCCGGCCGCCGTCGCCTCGGGGCGGACCACGTCGCTTCCCGCCGACGGCGAGCCCGTCGACTTCGTCTGGGCCTCGCTCGAGGACCCGGCGGCGGGAGGCGTCGGCGCCACGCGCGTCGACGGCGTGCGCCTGCGGATCGTCCCGGCGGACCGGTTCGAGCGCGGGGAGCCGGCCGACTCCGCCCCCTTCTCCGTCCGGAACAACAGCCTCCCGGTCGCGGACCTCGTCGACGGCGAGCTGCTCGCCGACCGGACGAACGAGGTCCCGATCGCCGTCTCGATCCGCGACGCCAACGGCCACGAGGTGGACGCGATCGTCCAGTACGCCCGCGGGAACGAGGGCTTTCCGTCGCTCCCGCCCGATGTCGCGCGCCGCGACGTGAGGCAGGCGCTGCTCGCCGACCCCTCGGCCCGCGCCCGCTTCCGGATCGCGACCGTCTCGCCGGACCGGCGCGAGCGACGCGTCTCGGGCGTCTCCGAGCCGCCCTCCGGGTCGGCGTTCGCCGTCCTCCTGGACGACGCGGCCGCCCCGGTCGCCGGCGCCCCGCCGGGCGCGGCCGTCGTCTTCACGGGGGCGGGCTTCGCGGGTGCGTCCCGCCTCGCCGGCGTGGATCCGGCGACCGGGCGCCTGGCGCTCGACCCGCCGCTCGCGCTCGCGCCGCCCGCGGGCGCGCCGTTCGTCGTCGCCGGCGCCGCGGATCCGCTGGCTCTCGCGACGAGCCCCGAGGGCGTCCTCCACCGCGTGGTCTGGGACTCGCTCGCGGACCTCGGCCCCGTCGACGTCCCCGTGCGCGTCCGGGTGACGCCCATCGACAGCGAGATCGGGCTCTCCGACACGACGCTCCCGTTCGCGGTCGCGAACGGTCCCTACGTCGAGGGCGGACCGCTCGGGGACCTGACGTTCAGCGGCGTGCTCCCGGAGGCGGTCGTCGGCGACGTCACCGGCGACGATCTTCCCGACATCGTCGTCCGCGACGAGACGCCGGTCGGCGGGTTCGGTCTCTCGCGGATCACCGTCCAGGTCGGCGACGGTCGCGGCTCGTTCGCCACCGGCCAGGTCCTGACCGGCCTCGGCGACCGCATCGCCCTCGCCGACGCGAACGGCGACGGGCGCCTCGACCTCTTCGTCCTCCGGCTGGCGGACGCGACGCTCTCGGTCCACCTCCAGGGCGGCGGGGCGCTCGCGACCTCGCCCGCGACCACCACCACGCTCTCGGGCGACCCGTCCGTGATCGGGCGCGCGACGTTCGTCGTCGCGGACCTCGCGGGCTCGGGCGGGAAGGAGGCGGCCCTCGTCATCACGGAAGGGGACGGCACGACGCGGGCCGTCGTGTACGCGCTCGACGCCGCCGGGAACCTCCCGGCCCTGCCGTCGGCGACGCTCGACCTGCCGCCGGTTCCGATCGTGGGCTTCATCGCGGGCGACATCGACCCGGGCCCGGGCGACGAGCTGATCGTCCGCGGGCCGAGCTCGATCGCGATCCTCGACCTCGACTCGACGCGCACGGCGCTCGGAGAGGTCTCGCTGTCGCCGGCGGAGACCCTCGAGGCCCTGACCCCGACCCCGCTCGCGGTGGCCGACTTCGACGGGGACGGGGTCGCCGACCTCGCCGAGGTCGGAAGGCCGCTCGACGGCGGCCGGACCCAGGTCCGCCTCTACCGCCGCGCCCCGGGGGGCCTCCTCGAGCCCGGCCCGGCGATCGACGTCGGGGCCGACTTCGTCGAGGCGGCCATCGCCACCCGCGCCGACGACGACTCGAGGGCCGACCTCGCCCTGCTGCCCTTCCGCGGGCTCTCGATCCTCCACGGTCGAGCGGACGGGGCGTTCCGACCCGGGACCGAGGTCCCGATCGGCCTCGGCGCCTTCCAGCTCGCCGCCGGCGAGCTCGACGCCGTCGCCGGCGAGGACCTCGTGGTCATGGGCCCCGAGCTGCGCCTGTTCTTCCGGGACCGGGGGCTGAGGCCGCGCGTCCCCGTCGAGGGCGCGGGGCTCTTCGCGATCGCCGACTTCGACGGCGACGGCCGGAACGACCTCGCCGTCGCGGCCGCCGGCCAGCCGGCGCGCGTCCACCTCTACCTCCAGGACGCGGCCGGCCGCCTCTCGGCCGCGCCCGGCTCGCCCTTCGCCGTGCCGTTCGTCGGGCCGGGCCCCGGCGGCGAGCCTCCGACGATCGACGAGGTGGCCGCGGGCGATGCGAACGGCGACGGCCGGGTGGACCTGATCGCCCGCCTCCGGACGGCGGTCGCGATCTTTCCCGCGACGGCGGGCGGCGCGCTCGACCTGCCCATCACCCGCGTGGCCCCGCCGGGCCTCACGGTGCACGGGCTTGCGCTCGCCGACGTCTCGGGGGATGGGCGGAGCGACCTGGTCGTCGCCGCCGAGCCCACCGTCCTCGAGCCGCCCGTCGCCTCCCCGGGCTTCCTCCTCGTCTTCGCCGGCCTCCCGGGCGGCGTGGCGGCCGCCCCCGACCTCGTCCTTCTGCCCGCGCACGCGTCGCCGATCGCCCGCGGGCCCGTCGGCGCCGGCGACGTGAACGGGGACGGCCTCCCGGACCTGGTCGTGCACGAGGCCGAGTCGCTGGCCGTGCTCCTCCAGCAGGCCCACCTCCCGGCGGGGACGGCGCCCCGCCTGGCCCCCCCGGTGACGCTGCCGATGCTCTCGGGCGGCTCCCTGTTCGGGACGGCCGCCTCGCTCCTCGTCGCCGACCTCTCCGGCGACGGGGCCGACGAGATCGTCGCGACCGCGGACCTCTCCACGCCGGCGATCGGGTCCTTCGTCTTCCGGGGCGTCCGCGGCGGCGTTCCCACGCCCCATCCGCAGTCTCCGCTCGTGGGCTCGAGCATCGCGCTCCGACACGCCCTCGTCCGGGCCGAGGGCGAGGACCGGCGCGGGCTCGCGACCCTCGGCATCGTGCCGGGAAGCTTGCAGCTCGCGCTCGATGTCTTCCCCGTCGCGGTCGACGGGACCTTCGGTGGACCGCGGTCGGTCCCCCTGTCGACGCCCATCGGGTTCGGGTTCGGCTTGGGCGCGGGCGACCTCTCGGGCGACGGCGTCCCGGATCTCGCGGTGGGGACGCGGGACGGCATCGCCGTCCTCTTCGCTCGCGGCGGGGCGGGCGGCCTGCGGGTCCACGGGCGATCGGACCCGGCCTTGCCCGCCGGGACGGTCCTCCTCGTGCGCGCCCTCGGGGCGCCGGGCGACGCGCCCATCCTCGCGGCCGAGGTGGCCGCGGACGGGCTCTTCTCGTTCCGGATCCCCGCGGCGGACCTGCCCGGCGCCTTTCTCGTCGAGACCGGGATGCGGGACGGCCGCCCGCGGGCCGCGCTCGCGCCCACCGCCCGGGAGCGGGCCGACGGCGTGGTCGAGGTCGCGCTCGGCCCGCTCTCGACGTTCGCCGCCGACCTCGCCGCCGGGCTCGGTGCCGAGGCCGCGGTCAACGGAGGTGCGGCGGCGGCGGTCCTGTTCGGGGGCGGCTTCGACCCGGCGCGGCTCGCCCCGGCATCGACGCCCGAGGCGCGCCTCGCCGACTCCGATGCGGCCTACGAGGCGCTCCTCGTCGCGGCGCTCGACGCGCTCGCCGGCGCGCAGTCGCCGGGCGCGACCGCCGCCGACCTCCTGGCCGCGGCGGCGGCGGACCTTCTCGACGGGCGCCTCGACGGGACCGCGACGGGCGGGCTCTCGCTCACGGCGGCGGCGCTCGCGGACGCGCTCGAGGCGGCCCGGGCGGCGCTCCTCGGCCCCGGGAGCGCGCGCTTCGCCGACCGGATCGCGGCCGTCCGGGCGGGGGGCGGGCTGCTGCCCCTCCCGGCGAGCGTCGTCCCGGGCTCGGTCGATCCGCCCGACGGCCCCTGTGCGGGCGGCGTTCCCGTCGGGCTCGAGGGCGAGGGGCTCGACCGCGTCGTGGCGATCGCCTTCGGGGCAGCCGTGACGACCGACATCGCGGTCGCCGCGGACGGGCGGTCGCTGACGGCGATCACGCCGCCCGGGGCGCCGGGGACGGTCGACCTCGTGCTCCGCACGTCCGCCGGTCTCGCGACGCGCGCGACGGCGGCCTACACGTTCTTCGCGGGGCGAAACGACGTCGAGGTGAGCCCGCCTCGCGTCGATCTGCCCGAGATCCCGGACCTCCCGGGCCGGTCGGAGCGGGCGACCGTCTCCATCCGCAACGCCGCCGGGGCGCTCGATGCGCTCGAGGTCACGCTCGCGCTCGCCGGCGCCGGCTTCGCGCTCGAAGGCGCCGCGGCCGGCGCCTCGATCGTCGTTCCGGCCGGGGCCGAGCGCACGTTCGACGTCGTCTTCACGCCGCCGGGCGTCGGGACGTTCAGCGGGCGGCTCTCGATCGCCTCGAACGACGCGGACGAGACGCTCGTCCTGGTCCCGCTCGTCGCGAGCGTCCGCGCCCCGCGCGCGCGTCTCGCCTTCGACCTGCCGTTCCCCTTCATCGACGCGGGCGAGGCGCGGCCGGGGGAGGAGCGGGAGGTGACGGTGGGCGTGCGGAGCGAGGGCGACATCGCCCTCTCGATCGCCCGCCTCGACTTCATCGAGGTGTCCGGCGGCGCGCCCGAGCCCGGACCCTTGCCCGCGCCGGAGATCTTCCCGAGGGACCCGCCGACTCCGGCCGCGCCGCTCGCGATCGAGCCGGGGGCGCAGGCCTCCGTGACGCTCGTCTTCCGGCCGCGGCGCGCGGGCGAGCTCTCCTTCCTGAGCTCGATCGACTCGAACGACCCCGCGCCCGGAGACCCTCTCTTCGTCCGGGCGACGGGCGTGGGCCCGCGGCTCGAGCTCTCCTTGTCCGAGGTCGGGTTCGGCCTGCTCCGGCCGTCCGACGCGTCGCCGCCCGCCGTCGTCCGCATCGCGAACCGAGGGACGCCCGGGATCCTGCTGTCGGAGCCGGGGAGCGCCGAGGTCACGGCGGTCGCGCTCGTCGATCCCGGCGGCGCGTTCGCGCCGGTCGCGCTCGAGACGCCGGTCCCGTTCGAGCTGCTCCCGGGCGAGGGCCGGGACGTGCGGCTCGCCTTCGCCGCGACCGCGCCCGGGATCCACGCGGCGACGCTCCGGGTCGAGACGACGGACCCGACCTTCGCCACGGGAACGGTCGGCGGCGGCGCCGCCCGCGACGTCCCGGTCTCCGGGGGCCGGACGCTCGACGACGACCTCTACGAGGCGGGCGGCGCGCGCGACGAGGTCGATGACGCGACCGCCCGGACGGTCGAGGTCCACGTCTTCGACAGGCGGACGGGCGAGCCGCTGGACGGGGCGACCGTGCTGGTCGGAGCGTCCCGCGGGACGACGGGTGCCGACGGCGTCGCCGGGACGGCCTCGTTCCCCGGCGTCGTCGGCCCGGTGACCGTCACGGTCGCCGGCCCCGAGGGGGGGCTCCGGACCTTCGTCGAGAGCCTCGCGACGCGGTTCCTCGTCGCCGTCGATCCGGGCGGAGGCGGCCCGGCCGGCGCCCTCGCGATCGAGGTTCCGGGCGGGTTCGATCCCCCGGGGGGCGTCGTCGCCCACTCGATCGCCGTCCGCACGCCGCTCTTCTTCCCGGCCGCGGAGGTCGCCCCGGGCTCGTTCCTCGACCCGCCCGGGACGGCCCTGCTCGGGGCGACGGCGCTCGACCTCGACCCGATCGCGCTCCAGAGGCTCAACTTCAACCTGGACGGGACGGCCCCGGCGGAGCCCTTCGTCCGGGGCGTGCGGGCGAGCCCGCTCGGTCCGCTCGTCCCCGGCGGACGCTCGACGGCGTGGGTCGCCGACCTCCCGGACCCGCACTCGACGGCGCGGATCTCGGGGACGTTCGTCCCCCCGCCCGGTCTCGTCGGGCCGAGCCCGGTTCCGGCCGTGGCGCGGGCGGTGCTCGTCCCGCCCGGTCCGGCGCCGCTCGGCACCGGCCTCCTCGTCGGCGTGGGCGCGGGCGACCCTGCCGGCTCGAGCTACTACATCGACGTCCTCGACCCGGTCGCGGCGGCGCTCCGCGGCCTCGGCCCGGAGGCGATCTCGCCGGCGTCGCTGCGGCTCGAGCTCGACCTCGCCATCGCGGTCGGGAGCGGGTCGGGGATCTCGCCCGGCCTGGCCGCGGCCTTCCTCTCGGTCCCGCCCGGCCCCGCGCCGATCGTCCCGCCCGGGAGCTTCGTGCTTCCCGACGGGCTCGACCTCATCGCGCCCGCGGGTGGGACCGTGGCGACCGTCGCCACCGCGACGCCGGAGGTCCGGATCGGGCTCGGCGCGCCCTTCACGACCGGCGCCGGGGGCCTCCTCCGGGTCACGATCCGGAGCGTCGACTTCATCACCGGCAACGTCTCTCCCGCGTCGTGGACGCTCTGGCTCGACCCGGGGAACGGCCTCGAGCGCTCCTTCACGCTCCCGGGCCTCCCCCCGGACCTCGCGCCGTCCGGCCTCGTGCCGGGGACGATCTACGTCCTCGAGGTCGAGGCGAGCGCCATGCCCGGTCCGTTCTCGGCGTCCGACTTCCGCCTGGGCGACGTCTACCGCGACCGGACCGCGCGCACGTCGCGGCTCCGCCTGATCGCGCTCGTGCCGTCGCCCTAGCGCCGCTCGCGCCGCGGGCCGTTGACAGCTCTGGGGCGCCGGTTATAATGGCGCCCTCACCCCGGGGACCGAGCGGGTGTAGCTCAGGGGTAGAGCGCAACCTTGCCAAGGTTGAGGTCGCGGGTTCGAAACCCGCCACCCGCTCCAGTAGCATCTCGATCCCACCTCAAAAATCCTGCGTGGCCGTCTTGACGGACCCGGGGACGCCGATAGGATATGAGCTTCGGCGATCAGGTGTCGTCTTCCGCGAGTGCGGCGATTCGCCGGGCGCGACTCAACTCATTGGCGAACGGGGGAAACGGATGAACCTTCGACGATGGACCGCGTTGACCCTTCTGGGGGTGCTCCTCGCTGCGACTGCCGTCCTTGCCGATGACTGGAGCGAGTACAGGTCCGACGAGTACGGGTTCTCGATGAAGATCCCGGCGGGGGCCACCTTCGAGGAGAAGGAGGCCGCGGACGGCTGGGGCTTCCTGCACGCCGAGAGCGAAGGGGTCGAGTTCTTCGCCCTGGCGAAGCTCGGTACCCAGGCGACGGCCGAGGAGATCGAGAAGGTCGGGGTCAAGATCTCCGGGATCGACGGGAAACACTGGAAGGTGATCGACAAGGGAGAGAGCAGGAACGGTTGGAAGTGGTGGCGGACGGTGGAGGCGAGCGACGGCCACACCCTGGTCTTCGCCGGCTACGGGACCGGCCCGAAGGGTAGCTACCTGTGCTTCCTGAAGACGACCGAGGAAGACTACAAGGCGCACCAGGCCCACTACAAGCAGTGGTATGAGAGCGTGAAGCTGCACTGACGCGCCATCCGGAGCACGGTCGGCCCCGGAGACCCGGTTCCCGGCGACCGTGCCGGTCTCGGAGCTCGTGACATCGCGCGAGTCCGGGGACCCATCCCCCGCCCATCGCTGGCCTCTCATCGGGCGTTCGCCGGCGGCGAACGATTTTCCTCGTTGCGGTCGTCCGTTCCGCGGCCTAAGATCTCGCTGGCGACGCCATGGCGACGCGACGCATCCTGCTCATCGACGATGACCCGCTCGTCCGTGGCGTGCTCGGAAGGACCCTGGCACGCCTGGGTTGCGACGTGGCGGTCGTGGGGAGCCCGCACGAGGGGCTCGCCCGGGCGACGAGCGAGGAGTTCGACGCCGTCATCACGGACCTCGCGCTGCCGGGGCTCGACGGGATCTCCCTCGCCGGACGGCTCGGCGAGTCCGGGACGGCCGCGCCGATCGGGCTCGTCACGGGCCACGGGCTGGACGACGGGACCCGCGTCCGGGCCCAGTCGGCGGGCGTGCGGGCGATCCTCCCCAAGCCCTTCACCGTCGACGACGTGCGCCGGTTCCTGGAGCGGCTGCTCCCGGCCTGAGCCCGTCCCGTCGCGACCCCGCGCGCGCTCGCCGATGCCGTGAAACAAGGCGTCCGGCGCCCGTTCGGGGGCGGCGGGCGCGCCCGTTTTCCTTTTGCGGAGCGGGAAGCGAGCCGATATAATCCTGGCCACCGCCCGGCTGGCTCGTGGGGCGCGCGCCCTCGCGCGGGCGGGGGCGTCTCGGGTGTCCCGCCCGGGGATCGCCCGGAGGGGACCCGAGGCCGGCCGAGGGGAGGCCCGAGGAGCCGGCGGACGCCCGAGGACACCGTGCCGCGAGCCGTCGACCTCCTCTTCGGCAAGATCGTCATCAAGAACCAGCTCGCCCCGGAGGCGGCCGTCCGCGAGTGTCTGCGGGCGCTGGAAGGCGGGCCGCGGGACGGCGACGGGCCGACCCTCGCCGATGTCATGGTCAGCCGCGGCGTCCTCACCCCCCAGGCCGCCGAGAAGGCCCGCCGCGCCGTCGCCCTCGCCCAGTTCGTCAAGACCGAGCTCGCCTACGCGCGGCTCGCCGTCCACTGCGGTTACGTCCTCCCCGAGGTCATCGACGCCGCCCTCGGCGAGCAGAAGGCCCGCGAGTACCGCGTCCGGGTGGGCGACCTGCTCGTCCAGCGCGGCGCTCTCACCCTCGAGCAGCACCAGTGGATCACGGCCGAGCTCGAGGCGCGGATGCGGGCCGAGGCCGAGGGCTCGGGCGACGTGACCCACGGCGAGGGCGGCGGGCTCGCCCGCGGCCAGGCCGCGCCGCCGCCGCCGGGCGCCGGCTCGCTCTCCGCCTCGGGGGCGGGCTCGATCGCGGGGCTGTCCTCGGCGCGCGCGTCGCTCGCGGCCTTCCCTCCGCCCTCGCCGGGCGCGCCGATCACGGACTTCCAGGCGACCCTCCCCCGGCCGACGGCGGTGCCGGCCTCGCTCCTCGCGAAGAGCCAGCCGCCGCCCGTGCCGCCGGATGCCCGGGCGACCGCGGCCCGTCAGGCCGCGCCTCACGCGCCGGCCGCCCCGCCGCCGCCCGTGCCGCCGGACGCGCGCGCGACCGCGGCCCGCCAGGCCGCACCCTACGCGCCTCCGGGGTCGGCCGCGCCGGCGCCCGCGCCGCCCCCGACGTCGTTCGATCCGGGGGCGCCGCTGGTGCCGACGGACTTCCAGGCGACCCTCCCGCGGCCGGTCCCCGTGCCGGCCTCGCTCCTCCCGCCGCCCCCGGGCGGCGGGCGGCCCGCCGGGGCGCGCCCCGGCGCCCCCCCGCCCCTGCCGATCGGGGCCAAGGACACGGCCCCGCGCCCGGCCGCGCCGCCGCCGCCCGTCTCGCCCGAGACGCCGCCCCCGCCGCCCCGGGCGCCCACGCCGTCGGGCATGCGCAGCTCGCTGCTCGGCACGCTCGGCCTCCGCGGGGCGGCCCGCGAGTTCGCGGCCTCGGCGCTTAGGGACGAGATCCTGTCCGCGGACGACCTCCAGGCGGCCCTGGCCGGGGCGCCGCCGCAGGCGCGCGAGGACGCGTGGGCGCTCGGGTCGGCGCTCCTCGGCCTCGGCATGCTCGCCGCGCCGCAGTTCGCCCAGATCGACGCGGCGCTAAAGATCGAGGCGGAAGGGGCGGAGTTCAACCTCGAGGGCTACTACCTCGTCGCCCCGCTCGGCTTCTCGCCGGACGGCCCGGTCGTCCTCGGGCGCCGCCAGCGCGACGGCCGCGCGGTCGCCCTCCACCTCCTGCCGCCGCCGCTCTCGCGCGACCCGCGCCGCGTGGACGCCTTCCGCCGCCGCGCCGGCGCCTTCACCGTCGCCGACCACCCGAACCTGGCGAAGGCGATCGACTCGGGGATCAGCGGCGAGACGCTCTACTTCGCCCTCGACCTCCCCGACGCGAAGAGCCTGGTCGCGCGGATCGGCGCCGGCGAGCGGCTGGCGCCGGCCGAGGCCGTCGCGGTCGGCCTCGATCTCGCGGGCGCCCTCGCCGAGCTGGCCCGGGCCGGCGTCCTCCACGGCGCCGTCCGGCCCGAGAGCATCTTCTTCTCGCCCGAAGGGACGCGGCTCGGCGACGTGGGCCTCGCCCCCGTCCCCGAGGCGCTCTCGCCCGAGGAGCCGCCGCCCTCGACCGACCTCCCGCGCTACCTGGCGCCGGAGGCGATCCGCGGCGAGGCGCTCGGCCCGTCGAGCGACATGTACTCGCTCGCGGTCTCGCTCTACCACGGGCTCACGGGGCGCGCGCCCTTCGACGGGCCGACGACGGTCGAGGTGAGCCGGGCCCATCACGAGGCCGACCTGCCCGACCCGGCGAGCTTCGGCGTCGCCCTTCCGCCGCGGCTCCTCGGCCTCCTGCGGGCCGCGACGGCCAAGCAGCCCGAGGCCCGTTACACGGACTACGAGATGCTGATCGCCGACCTGAACGGCCTCGCGGCCGAGGTCGGCCTCATAGAGGGCGAGCCCCACTCGGACAAGACGGTGCTCGCGCCCGACTCGGCCCTCGACGTCGACCTCAAGGAGATGCGCCAGGCGGTCGCCCGCCGGCGCGCGACCCAGATCGAGGTGTCGAAGAAGCTCGACGCCTCGGACATCGTCCCGCCCGGCCTGCCGAAGGACCTGCTCGACGAGCCGCACACGCGGCCCGAGCTCGAGTCCCCGGTCCTCATGGCCGGCGAGCAGGCCGTCGTCGACTACAACATCGGCCGGGTGCTCTCGGGCCGCTACCGCCTCATGAAGCGGCTCGGCGCCGGCGGCATGGGCGCGGTCTACAAGGCCGAGCACCTGCTCATGCACAAGGTCGTGGCCGTCAAGATCCTCCACCCGGACATCGTCGAGAACCCCGACACCGTCCAGCGCTTCCAGCGCGAGGTGCGGGCGGCGAGCCGGTTCTCGCACCCGAACGTGGTCCAGATCTACGACGCCGGCGAGGACGCCGGGCCGACGCACTACATGGTCATGGAGTACGTCGAGGGCGAGACCCTGAAGCAGATCATCGAGCGCGAGGGCGCGCTCGGGCTCCCGCGGGCGCTCGCGATCATGCGCCAGTCGCTCGGGGCGGTCGACGACGCCCACCGGAAGGGCATCGTCCACCGCGACATGAAGAGCGACAACATCATGATCGCGAAGGGGCCGGGCGGCGCCGAGGTCGCGAAGATCATGGACTTCGGCATCGCCAAGTTCTTCGAGGGGGCCGTCGAGCAGTCGAAGACCGTCATGGGGCTCTCGAACCAGCAGAGCTTCAAGACGAAGAAGGGGGTCGTCACCGGGACGCCGCAGTACATGTCGCCGGAGCAGGCGTCCGGCGACCCCAACATCGACCACCGGACCGACCTCTACTCGATCGGCGTGATCTTCTACGAGATGGTCCTGGGCGAGCTGCCGTTCAAGTCGAACACGGCCATGGGCTACCTCGGCAAGCACATCGTCGAGCCGCCGATCCCGCCGCGCGAGGCGCGCCCGGACATCGACCTGCCGAAGGACCTCGAGCGGATCCTCCTCAAGTCGCTCGAGAAGAGCCGGGACCTCCGCTACCAGACGGCCGGCGAGATGCTGGACGACCTCGAGCGGACGGTCGCCCCCGCGATCGAGGCCGGGGGCGGGAAGAAGGGCGGGCGGCGGCTCGTGAAGCTCGTCCTCGTCGTCCTCGTCCTCGGGGCGCTCGGCGCGGGCGGCTGGTACGGCCTTGGCTGGTGGCGGGCCGGGCCGGGGAAGCGCACGGACGGCGGGAGCGGCTCGTCCGGCGGCGGCGCCCCGTCCTCCCCGACGCCCGTCCCCGTGGACCCCGAGGTCCAGCGGAAGGCGGAGTTCGACCGCCTCGTCTCCGACGCCGCCCGGGCGGAGGCCGAGGGGTCGCGCGACATGGCGATCGACCTCTACGAGCGGGCCCTGAAGGTCCGGGACGAGGAGGCGATCCGCAAGCGTGTCGACCGGCTGCGCTGGCGGAAGCGGGTGGACGCCGCCCGCGAGCACACGGAGCGGGCGAAGCAGGAGCTCGCGAAGGACGAGCCCGACACCGCCCTCGCCCAGCTCGAGCAGGCGAGGAAGCACCTGCCGGAGTCCCAGTTCGAGGACCTGCTGGCGCGCGCACAGCACGCGCGGTTCCTGAAGCAGGCCCGCTACTTCGCGGGCCAGGGGCAGGACAAGGAGGCGGCCGCCAGGTACCGCCAGGCGCTGAGGCTCGTCGATGCGCTCGAGGCGCAGCGAGGGCTCGACACGCTCGTGGCCGAGATGAAGCGGACGCTCGCGCCCGACGCCCGCAAGGCCTACCTGGCGGAGCTGCTGGCCGAGCTCGAGACGTGTCGCGGCGCGAAGGACTTCCGCGGGGCGCTGAGGCTCGCGCGCGACGCTCAGGTCCTCGACGATGACTTCGCCGCGGCGGCGAAGCGCGTCAACGACCTCGAGCCCCTCGCCCGCGAGGAGGGGTACTTCCGCGAGGCGGAGAGGGCCGAGCGCCGGGTGAAGGACGACCTCGAGGCGACGGAGACGGACCGGCGCGAGGTCGCCTCCCGCTACAAGGCCTACCTGGATCACCTCGCGGCCTTCGACAGCCGCGCGAGCGGCATCTTCAAGACCGAGGCGCAGGCGGCGTACGACCGGTGGTCGGCCCCGGCGCCCGGGAACTGACGGACGACGAGACACGATCCCTCAGGCCTGCCATGACCAGACGCAAGGTCACCCTCAAGAACCGCCACGGCCCGCCCTTCGAGCCCAAGCTCCCGGGCGTGATCCCGGCCGAGACGTCGCCCGCGGACGTGGCGCCGTCCGGCGAGGAGGGCGCGGCCCGCGCCGACGCCGGGGCCGCCCTCCCGACGTCCTCTCCCTACCTCGACGACGCCGTCTTCCGCCGGCTCCCCCTCGCCCTCGCCCGGGTCCTCGCCGGCGTCACGAAGGCCGAGGGAGACCCGCTCGCGGCGGCGCTCGCGGCCGCGAAGGACGAGGAGAAGGCGCGCCTCGAGGCCATCGCCCGGACCTTCCGGGAGTGCATGGACGCGACCGTGCGCTGGCAGGGACCGCCGCCCGACCCGTTCGAGCGCCACATGTTCGTCGAGCCCTCGGGCGACCTGGCCCTCGGCTACGCCGACGAGGACTGGAAGGTGCGGGCGAAGTGCTGGGACTTCTTCTTCCTCCTCAGGCGCCGCCGTCCGCTCGACGCGAACTCGGACGCGGGCCTGCGCGACCTCCTCGGCCGCGTCCTGCACTTCCCGATCGAGGGGACGCCGCAGGCGAAGCTCGAGGTCGAGCCGCTGGCCGCGTTCGCGCCCGATGAGGGCGCGGCCGCCTTCGAGTACCGGGTCGCGCTCGGCGGCTTCTGCGACGGCCGCTTCGAGCAGGCGCAGGCCTTCGCCGACGGCAAGCTGGTCGTCGTCCGACTCACGCCGCGCGTGGCCATCGGCCGCGACCTTCCGGCGCCCAGGGGGACCCTGACGGCCCGCGCCCTCGTCGAGGTGCTGAAGGAGAGACGGCGGCGGGTGTAGGCGGGCGCCCGGCGTTGACAGCGCCCGACCTCCTGCTATCATCCGCCCCCCATGAGCTCCCTCGTTCCGCATGAGATCTTCCTGACGAAGGGCGTCGGCCGGCACAAGGACCACCTCTCGAGCTTCGAGGAGGCCCTGCGCGATGCCCGGATCGCCAACTACAACCTCGTGACGGTGTCGTCGATCTACCCGCCGGGCTGCAAGCTCGTGAACCGGGAGAAGGGGATCCCCAAGCTCACGCCCGGCCAGGTCCTCTTCGTCGTCATGAGCCGGGCGGAGACGAACGAGAACTCGCGCCTCATCGCGGCCTCGGTCGGCCTCGCGCGGCCGCGCGACCGCTCGAAGTTCGGCTACCTGTCGGAGCACCACGCGTACGGGCAGACGGACGAGGAGGCGGCCGACTACGCGGAGGACCTGGCCGCGAGCATGCTCGCGACCGTCCTCGGCGTCGAGTTCGACCCGAACCTCGCGTGGAACGAGAAGGAAGAGACGTTCAAGATCAGCGGCCAGATCGTCCAGACCGTGAACGTCACCCAGAGCGCCGTCGGCAAGCGCGGTCTTTGGACGACCGTGATCGCGGCGGCCGCGTTCGTCCTCTGAAGCGGAGCGCGCGGAAGACCGTGTCGACTTCCTTGCCGCGCGCTCCGTTGCGGGGGGTTCGGGGGGCGGAGCCCCCCGAAGACGAAGACCGGCGAAGAGCGTGTGAATCGGTGGATTCGCACGCTCTGAGACCGTTGCGGTCGAGTCGATCCGGGTAGCAGCGGCGAGCCCCCATGCAGCTCCCTCTCAACTTCGGCGGCCTCCCGGAAGAGCACGCGCGCCTCGATGGCGCGCGCTTCGTCGTCATCCCGGCGCCCTACGAGGGGACGACGACCTACCTCAAGGGGACGGCGCGCGGGCCCTCGGCCGTGATCGACGCCTCGCGCAACCTCGAGCTCTGGGACGAGGAGCTCCTGGCCGAGACGTTCCGCGAGGGCATCCACACCCTCCCGACGCCCGAGCTCGAGCCGCTCGCGCCCGAGGTCGTCGTCGAGCGCCTCGAGCGCCTCGCCGGTCCCGTCCTCGACCGGGGACAGGTCGCGGTCACCATCGGCGGCGAGCACTCGATCAGCCTCGGCCCGGTGCGGGCCGCCCGGGCGAGGCACCCGACGCTCTCGGTCCTCCAGCTCGACGCCCACACCGACCTCCGCGACGAGTACGACGGCACGAAGTACGGCCACGGCTGCGTGATGCGGCGGATCCTCGGCCTCGGCTGCCGGCTCGTCCAGGTCGGGATCCGCAGCCTCTCGACCGAGGAGGCCGAGCTCGTGAGCCTCGGGGCCGAGGGCCGGCTCCGCACGTTCTTCGCCCGGGACCTCGTGCGCCCGGGGAGCGCCGGCGTCGCGGGGTCGCTCGACGCCATCCTCGCCGGGCTCGACGACCCGGTCTACCTGAGCGTGGACGTCGACGCCTTCGACCCCGCCTTCGTGCCGGGGACGGGCACGCCCGAGCCGGGCGGCCTCTCCTGGTGGGACGTGACGGCGATCCTGGCGGCCGTGACCGCGGCCCGGCGCGTCGTCGGGTTCGACGTCGTCGAGACGATCCCCCTCGAGGGGCAGGCCGTCTCGGAGTTCCTCGCCGCCAAGCTCGTTTACCGTATCATGGGTTACGTCGCGCGCGGCCGCGGATCGGCCGGGGTCGCGGCCGGGCGGTGACGGAAGAGCCTAAAGTTTTGCCGTCGGAAGGCGGAAATAAGAGGAAAGGGGGCACGCGGGGAACAACGTCGCCCCGCGAGGGAGAGCCGTTTCAAGGAGGGCAGACGCGTGAACAAGAAGGACCTGATCCGCAGCCTGTCGGAGACGCTCGGCGACACGCAGGCTCAGGCGGAGCGCTACGTCAACGCGATCATCGACGGCGTCAAGGCGGGGATCAAGAAGGAAGGCAACGTCCAGCTCGTGGGCTTCGGCTCGTTCCAGGTGCGCAAGCGCGCGCCGCGGCGCGGCCGCAACCCGCAGACGGGCGAGGTCATGCAGATCAAGGGCGGGAAGACGGTCACCTTCCGCCCGGGCAAGGGGTTCAAGGCGGAGCTGTAGCTCGGCGGCGGCTTGAAGGTGCGGCCGCCGCCCCCGTCTCACGGACGGCGGCCGCATGAAGCTCCTCGAGCTCATCCGCTCGCAGCTCATCGTCCCGCGCCTGGCGGCGGCGGAGAAGTTCGCCGCCATCCGCGAGCTCGTCGACTTCATGGCCGCCGGCGGCGCCTTTCCGGCGCCGGCCCGGGAGCCCGTCCTCGGTGCCGTGTACGGGCGCGAGCGCTTCATGTCCACCGGCATGGAGCACGGGATCGCCCTCCCGCACGGGGTCAGCGAGGCCGTCGACGACGAGGTCGCCGCGATCGGCCTGTCCCCGCAGGGCATCCCCTTCGACTCGTTCGACGGCCGGCCCGCGCAGATCGTGATCCTGCTGGTCACGCCGACGCAGAAGGCGATCACGCGCGTGCGGACCCTCGCGGAGATCGCCCGCGTCGTCAACGAGCGGCGGGTCCGGGAGGCGCTCGTGAAGGCCGAGACGGTCGAGCAGGCGGTGGACGTCCTGCGCGGATCGGCGGGCTGACGGGGGGCGCCGGGCGGCCTAGGTGACCTGCTTGTCGAGCGCCGCCAGCGCGTCCGACAGCTCATCCGGCGTCTGGTAGCGCTCGTTCGCGTCCTTCTTCAGCATCCGGTCGAGGACGGCGACGATCGCCGGGTGGGCCGCGGGGTTGCGCTCGCGCAGCGGCTGGGGTGCCGAGGTCACGACCAGGCGCAGGATCTCGGGCACGGTCGGCGCGCGGAAGGGGTGGTGCCCGGAGAGCGCGTGGTAGTAGGTCGCGCCGAGCGAGTAGATGTCGGAGCGCTGGTCGGCGGTGACCGCGCCCGTCAGCTGCTCGGGCGGCATGTAGATCGGGGTCCCGCGCGCCTCCCCCATCTGGGTGAGGCCGCGCGTCCCCGCCTGCTGCATGACCTTGGCGAGCCCGAAGTCCGCGAGCTTGGGCGTCCCGTCGCGCATGAGGAGGATGTTCGCCGGCTTGATGTCGCGGTGGACGATCTTCTTCTTGAAGGCGAACGAGAGCGCGTCCGTCACCTGCCGGAGCTGATCCAGGCACTCGCGGTTCGTGAGGGGGCCGCGCTGCTTTATACGGTCGAGCAGGCTCCCTCCGTCGATGTACTCCATCGCGAGGTACAGGAAGCCGTTCGACTCGCCGAAGTCCACCGTCTCGACGACGTTCGGGTGCTTGATCCGGCTTCCGGCCTGGGCCTCGCGGATGAAGAAGATCGCGTCCTTCGCGCTCCCCGTGAACTCGATGAGCTTCAAGACGCAGATCTCGCCGGTCTCGAGCCGCTGGGCCGAGTAGACCGTGCCCATGGAGCCCTCGCCCAGGCGCTCGAAGATCTGGTAGCCCTCGACCGGCGAGGGCTCGGCCGAGGCGGTCTCGAGGAGGTGCGGCGGCGCGGCCACGGGCGGCGAGGCGGCCCGCGCCGCGCCCGGAGCGAGCACCGACCCCGCGGGCGGCGTCCGCTGCGGGGCGGGCGGCGGCGGTCCGGGCGCCGGGGCCCGCGGCTCGGCCGGGGCCACGGCGACGGCGGAGACGCCCGCGTTGACGTGGGCCCCGTAGGGCGGGGGATACTCCCCGGTCGGCGGCGGCGGGGGCGGCGGCCACGGCGAGCCCGGGGGGCCGGCGCCGGCCGGCGCCGCCGCGTAAGCCGGTGCGGAAGCGGGGGCCGCGGGCGGCGCGGCGGGCGGGGCCGCGTACGGGTCGTACGCCTGGTGCGGCGCCGTGGGCCCGTGGGCGTAAGCCCCCTGGGCGGGGGCCGGGGCGGGGGCCGGCGGCGGCCCGGGCGCCTGGGCCGCGGGCGGCCCGAAGCCGATCACGATGCGCGTCGGGAGGTTGTTGGCGTCGCCGAAGTCGTTGGTCCCGGACTCCTGGATGCGGTCCACGATCACGCGCGTCCGGCCGATGAAGAAGTACTCGCCGGGTCCGAGGGTTGCGATCTGGACGCGCTGGTTCTTGTAGAAGCTGCCGTTGCTGCTCCCGAGGTCGGTCAGGACGACCCGTCCCTCGACCAGCTCGGTCTGGCAGTGGTGGCGGGAGAGCCGCTGGTCGGCGATCTGGACGTCGCAGTCGGGGGCGCGCCCGTAGACGAGCGGACGGTGGTCGAGGCGGACCTGTCCGACACTGGCGCCGCCCTGTTCGATCCGTATGACCGCGTGCATGCCCTCTCCGCCGCTGACGGGTGCATTCTAACATGCGCACTCGGAGAGCATCAACGATAGCCGCGCGCGGCGCTCCCACGTGCCCGCCAGCCGCGGATGCCCTCGCGAAGCGGTTCGGCGGACGACGGGCGACCCCGTCCGAGGGTCGGTCGGATCGGGCGAGCGAAGGCTCGCGCCGCTCGCCTCCGGCGTTCGCCAGAGGCCTGTCGAAACGGCAGCGGACCCCGTCTCCGCCCGCAAGAAGGGCAGCCTCGGGCGGGGGCCGTCTCACGCGTAGGTGAAGCGGGAAAAGGGCTTGAGGCTTCGGCATCGCCGTTGCTACACTGCGATCATGGATTCGCGCCATCGGGAGGGAGACCCCTTGAGGACCGAGAGACCCGAGCCCAAGGAGAAGGACAAGAAGGCGGCCAAGCGGCGGCTTCAGTTCTCGGTCTGGTACATCTTCCTCGCCGTCCTCGCGGTGGTCCTCTTCCAGAGCTACATGACGAGCGTCACGGAGGAGAAGAACTACAGCGAGGTCAAGGACTGGATCCGCGAGGGAAAGGTCGAGTACGTCGAGGTCTCGAGCGATGCGATCACGGGCGAGCTGAAGGAGGGCGCGGTCGAGAAGGGGAAGCCGCGGAAGTTCCGGGCCGAGATCGGCGGCCTCGAGGACCCGAAGCTGATCGAGGAGCTCGAGACCGCGAAGAGGGAGCACGGCCTCAAGCACTACAAGGGCGAGACGGGGAGCGCGGTCCTGGAGGTCCTGCTCACCTGGGTCCCGTTGCTCCTCCTCATGGGGGCGATCTGGTTCTTCCTCTTCCGCCGCATCGGCCAGGAGCGCGAGACCGTCCTGAGCCTCGGCAAGAGCCGGGCCAAGATCTACGCCGAGACCGACATCAAGACGACGTTCGTGGACGTGGCCGGGGTGGACGAGTCGGTCGACGAGGTGAAGGAGGTCGTCGAGTTCCTGCGCAACCCCGAGAAGTTCCGGCGCCTGGGCGGGCAGATCCCGAAGGGGATCCTCCTCGTCGGGCTCCCGGGCACGGGCAAGACGCTGCTCGCGCGGGCGCTCGCGGGCGAGGCGCGGGTCCCGTTCTTCCACCTCTCGGGCTCGGACTTCGTCGAGATGTTCGCCGGCCTCGGCGCGGCGCGCGTCCGCGACCTGTTCAAGCAGGCGAAGGAGAAGGCGCCCTGCATCATCTTCATCGACGAGCTCGACGCCCTCGGGCGCAGCCGCTCGGTCGGCGCGCTCGGCGGCCACGAGGAGCGCGAGCAGACCCTGAACCAGCTCCTGGTCGAGATGGACGGCTTCGAGCCGAACGCCGGGGTCGTGCTCCTCGCCGCCACGAACCGGCCGGAGCTCCTCGACCCGGCGCTGCTCCGGCCCGGGCGCTTCGACCGCCAGGTGGTCGTCGACCGCCCGGACCAGAAGGGGCGGCTCGCGATCTTGATGGTCCACTCGAAGAACAAGAAGTACGCGCCCGACGTCGACCTGGAAACGGTCGCGAAGCGGACGGTCGGCATGGTCGGCGCGGACCTGGCGAACGTCCTGAACGAGGCGGCGCTGCTCGCGGGGCGGAAGGAGAAGGACGGGATCTCGCGGGCGGACATCGAGGAGGCGATCGACCGCGTGATGGCCGGCCTCGAGAAGAAGAAGCGCCTGCTGTCGCCGAAGGAGAAGGAGATCGTCGCCTACCACGAGTCCGGGCACGCGATCCTGGCCGAGGTCCTGCCGGGCGCCGACAAGGTCCACAAGGTGTCGATCGTGCCGCGCGGGATCGCCGCCCTCGGGATGACGATCCACCTCCCGACCGAGGACCGCTACCTCGTCACGAAGGGCGAGCTCGAGGACCGGCTCGCCGTCATGCTCGGCGGGCGCTCGGCCGAGGAGCTCGTGTTCGACCAGGTCTCGACGGGGGCGCAGAACGACCTCGAGGTCGCGACCGACTTCGCGAGGCGCATGGTCGTCGAGTACGGCATGTCCGACCGGATCGGGCTCGTGTCGTTCGACGGCGCCGGGCGGCGGCCGCGCTTCCTCATGGCGCCGGACATGCTGGGCGAGCGCCGCTACAGCGAGGAGACGGCCCGCGAGATCGACCTCGAGGTGAAGCGCATCCTCGACGAGGCGCACGCGCGGGCGAAGGCCGTCCTCATGGCCAACCGGCCCGAGCTCGAGAGCCTGGCGAAGAAGCTCCTCGACATCGAGGTGGTCGGCCGGGAGGAGCTCGACCTGCTCCTGGCCGACCTGAAGTCGCGCCTGCGCGGAGAGCCGGCGCCCGAGAACCGGAAGACCTGAGCCAGAGCACGCTCGGGAAGCGGAGCCGTGAACCCGGAGAAGCTCACGACCAAGACCCAGGAAGCGCTCCAGGCGGCCCGCGCGCTCGCCGAGCGCAAGGGCCATCAGCAGCTCGAGCCCGAGCACGTCCTCGCCGCGATCCTCGAGGACGAGGAGGGGCCGGTCCCGGCCGTCGCCCGCAAGATCGGCGCGAAGCCGCAGGACGTGCGGGCGCGGCTCGAGTCGGCGCTGGAGCGGTTCCCGCAGGTCGCGGGCGCCGGCGAGGTCTACGTCGGGGCACGCCTGCGCCGCCTGCTCGACCGCGCCCTGAGCGAGGCGCGGGGCCTGAAGGACGAGTACATCTCGACCGAGCACGTGCTCCTCGCCGCCCTCGACGACCCCGACCTCGCCCGCCCGCTCAAGGAGGCGGGGCTCGGGCGCGACCCGGTGCTCGCGGCCCTCGCCGAGGTCCGCGGCGCCCAGCGCGTCGACTCGCCCGAGGCCGAGCACCGCTACCAGGCGCTCGAGCGCTACGCCCGCGACCTGACCGAGCTCGCGCGCCGCGGGAAGCTCGACCCCGTGATCGGGCGCGACGAGGAGATCCGGCGCGTGACGCAGGTCCTCTCGCGGCGGACGAAGAACAACCCGGTCCTGATCGGCGATCCGGGCGTCGGCAAGACGGCGATCGTCGAGGGCCTCGCCCGGCGCATCGTCGAGGGCGACGTGCCCGAGGGCCTGAAGGACCGGCGCGTCGTCGCCCTCGACATGGGCGCGCTCGTCGCCGGGGCGAAGTACCGCGGCGAGTTCGAGGAGCGCCTGAAGGCGGTGATCCAGGAGGTCCTCGCGAGCGAGGGCAAGATCGTCGTCTTCATCGACGAGCTGCACACGGTCGTCGGCACCGGCAGGGCCGAGGGGTCGCAGGACGCGGCCCAGATGCTGAAGCCGCTGCTCGCGCGCGGCGAGCTGCGCTGCATCGGCGCGACCACGGTCGACGAGTACCGCCAGCACATCGAGAAGGACAAGGCGCTCGAGCGCCGCTTCCAGCCCGTCCCGGTCGACGAGCCGTCGGTCGAGGACACGGTCGCGATCCTGCGCGGCCTGAAGGAGCGGTACGAGGTCCACCACGGGGTGCGAATCCAGGACGCGGCCCTCGTGGCGGCGGCGACGCTCTCGCACCGCTACATAAGCGCCCGCTTCCTGCCCGACAAGGCGATCGACCTGATCGACGAGGCGGCGTCGCGCCTGCGGATCGAGCTCGACTCGATGCCCTACGAGATCGACGCCGTGCGGCGCGAGATCCTGCGCCTCGAGATCGAGAAGGAGGCGCTCAAGAAGGAGAAGGACCGCGCGAGCCGCGACCGCCTGGAGCGGCTCGAGCGGGAGCTGGCCGAGCTCAAGGAGCGCGAGGCGGCCATGCGCGCGCGCTGGCAGGCGGAGAAGGAGATCGTCGCCAGGATCCGCGAGGTCAAGGAGGCGATCGAGCTGGCCCGCACGCGCGAGCAGCAGCACCAGCGCCGCGGCGAGCTCGAGAAGGTCGCCGAGATCCGCTACGGCGCGATCCCGAAGCTCGAGAAGGAGGTCGAGGAGCAGCAGCGGCGCCTGAAGGAGCAGCAGAAGGACGGGCGCGGCATGCTGCGCGAGGAGGTGACGCCCGAGGACGTGGCCGAGAACGTGTCGCGCTGGACCGGGATCCCCGTGGCGAAGCTCATGGAGGGCGAGCGCGAGAAGCTGCTCCGCATGGAGGGCGAGCTCGAGCGGCGCGTGGTCGGGCAGCGCGAGGCGGTCGAGGCCGTCGCCAACGCCGTGCGCCGCTCGCGCAGCGGGCTCCAGGACCCGAACCGCCCGATCGGCTCGTCCATCTTCCTCGGGCCGACGGGCGTCGGGAAGACCGAGCTCGCGCGCGCGCTCGCGGAGTTCCTGTTCGACACGGAGCAGGCGCTCATCCGGGTCGACATGGGCGAGTACCAGGAGAAGCACACGGTCTCGCGCCTGATCGGCGCGCCGCCCGGCTACATCGGGTTCGAGCAGGGCGGCCAGCTCACGGAGGCCGTGCGCCGGCACCCGTACTCGGTGATCCTCTTCGACGAGATCGAGAAGGGGCACCCGGAGGTCTTGAACGTCCTGCTCCAGCTCCTCGACGACGGGCGCCTGACGGACGGGCACGGGCGGACGGTCGACTTCAAGAACGCGATCGTCATCATGACGTCGAACCTCGGCTCGCACGTCCTTCAGGAGATCGAGGGGACGATCGAGGACGAGACGCGCGAGCGGATCCTCGGGCTCCTGCGCTCGCACTTCCGCCCCGAGTTCCTGAACCGGGTCGACGACATCATCTTCTTCCGCAAGCTCGGGCGAGACGAGATCGTGAAGATCGTCGACATCCAGCTCGGGCGGCTCCGGAAGCTCGTCGCCGACCGCGGGCTCGCGCTCGAGGTCGACGAGGTCGCGAAGCAGGCGATCGCCGAGGAGGGCTACGACCCCGTCTACGGAGCGCGGCCCCTGAAGCGCGTGATCCAGCGCCGCGTCCAGGACCCGCTCGCCCGCAAGCTCCTCGGCGGCCAGTTCGCCGAGGGCGACACGATCCTCGTCTCGTACCGGGACTCGGAGATCGCCTTCGAGAAGGGGCACGGGGCGAAGGCCGGCGCCGGCAACGGCTCCTGAAGTAGGGAGAGGGAGATCGGCGCGAGGGGCGGTTCGCCTTGCGCCCGGGCCGAGCGCGGCCTTCGGGGCCGCCGCGAGGAACGGGGATGGCGACGGCCGGGGCGAAGGCGATGCGGTTCTTCGGTCAGCGGGCCCCCGTCCGGGCGCCCCCGCCGACCGGGGCGACGCCCAGCGGCGGCGAGGCCGGCCCTGGGACGGGGGTCGGGGGCTCGCCCGTCCCGCCGGGTGCGACGGCCTGACCGGCCCCGGTGGCGCGGCTCGGGGGAAGGCGGATGACGAAGGCGGCGCCGCCCTCGGGCGGGTCGGCCTCGACGTCGAGGTCCCCGCCGTGCGCGCGCACGATGTTGCGGGCCGTGGCGAGCCCGAGGCCCGTGCCGTGCTCCTTGCGCGCCGTCGCGAACGGCTCGAAGAGGCGCAGCCTGAGCTCGGGCGGGATGCCCGGGCCGTTGTCGGCGATGCGGAGCAGGAGGCGCCCGCCCTCGACCCGCGCCTGGACGGCGATGGCCCCCTCGCCCCGGCCGCCGCCCGCCCCGTGGGCGAGCACCGCCTCGCGCGCGTTCGAGAGCAGGTTCTCCATCACCCGCTGGAACCGGCCGCGGTCGAGGTCGCAGCGGAAGCCGCGGGCGCGCTCGAAGTCGAGGTCGAGGTGCACGCAGTCGCGGGCCAGGATCGGCGCCAGCGGCGCGAGCATCTGCTCGACCAGGTCGGCGACGGGGGTCGGGAGCGTCTGGATCTGGGACGAGCCCTCGCGCGCGAACTCGAGCAGCTCCTGGAGCATGTCGCGAAGGCGCGTGCAGCCCTGGACGGCGCCGGTCAGATCCTCGGCGATCTCGTGCGCCGGGCTCCCCTCCCGGGCGGCGACGAGGGCGAGCTCGGTGAAGCCGGTGACGGCCGAGAGCGGGTTCTTCAGGTCGTGGACGATCGCGCTCGTCATGCGGCCGATCGCCGCCAGCCGGCTCTCGCGCTCGACGACCCGGCGCTCGAGCACGCGCGCGCGGAGGTGGGCCTCGATGCGGGCCTCGAGCTCGCGCAGGTCGAAGGGCTTCGTCACGTAGTCGTCCGCGCCGACCTCGAGGCCCTCGATGACGGCCTCGCGTCCGGCCTTGGCGGTGACGAGGATCACCGGGATCGTCGCCAGGCGCTCGTCGGCCTTGATCGTCCGGCAGAGCCGGCAGCCGTCCATGCGCGGCATCATGATGTCCGAGACGACGCAGTCGGGCGGCGGGACGCGCTGCACCGCCTCGAGCCCGGCGACCCCGTCGGCGGCGGTCTCGACCCGGTAGCGCGCGGAGAGCTGGCCGGCGACGAAGGCGCGCAGGTCGGCGTTGTCCTCGACCAGGAGGACGCGCGGGGCGCCGGGCGGAGGCCCCGCCGGGGGCGCAGGCTCTCCCGCCCTGGACGCCGCCGGGGCCGGGCCGGGGGCCGGGCCCAGCACCGGGAGGGCGGCATCGGCGAGGAGCGTCTCGCTCCGGCCGCGGCGCCCGGCCTCGAGGGCCACGACCGACTCGAGCCAGGTGGCGGCGAGCCGGTCCTCGCGGCGCCGTAACTGGCGGCGCCGCTCGAGAGGCGCGGCGACCTCGCGCGGGATCTCCATCCGGAACGTGGACCCCCGGCCGTCCTCGCTCGCGACCGAGATGTCGCCCCCGTGGAGGCGCGCCAGCTCGCGGGCGAGCGAGAGGCCGAGCCCCGTGCCCTCGGTCCCCGACGACTCGGCGCTCTCGGCGCGGTAGAACCGGGCGAACAGCCTCGGCAGCTCGTCGGCCGGGATCCCGGGACCCGTGTCCTCGACCTCGACCACGATGCGCTCCTCATCCGCGCGCGCCCGCACGGTCACGCGGCCCCCGGGGGGCGTGAACTTGAGCGCGTTCGAGAGCAGGTTGGCGGCGATCGTCTCGACCTTGTCGGCGTCGAAGCGCGTGTCCGGCAGGGCGTCGAGGCCCAGGGCGGCGAGGGCGAGGCCGCGCCGCTCGGCCGTGGGGGCCGCGGCGGCGACGATCTGCCCGACGAGCCGGCCGATGTTCCCGGGCGCGAGCTCGAGCCGGAGCTGGCCGGCCTCGACCTTGGCGACCTCGAGCAGGGCGTTCACCTGCCGCAGGAGGCGCCTCGCGTTCGCGCCCACGGCGTCGAAGAGCGAGCGCCGGTGGGCGTCGTCGGTCGCGGCCCGGAGCGTGTCGAGGGGGCCGAGGATGAGCGTCAGCGGGGTCCTCAGCTCGTGGCTCACGTGGGCGAAGAAGCGGGTCTTGGCCTCGTTCGCCTTCTTCAGCTCCTCGTTCGTCTGCTCGAGCATGCGGCGCAGCTCGAGGTCCTGCCGGCGCGTCCGGTCGCTCGCGACCGTGGCGAGGCACATGAACGCGCAGGCCCCGGCCTGGAAGAAGAGGGGCGCGACCATGGCCGGCGACGACCCGTGGGTGAAGAGGTTCACGCCGAGGTACGAGGCGAGGACGGCGACGGCGACGGCGATCGAGTCCTTGAGCCGCCAGGGCAGGAACAGGCCCGCGGCGAAGAGGACGATCATGTTGCCGACGTAGTAGTCGCTCGAGAAGCCGCCGAGGCGGGTGGACATGAGCGAGACGCCCAGGGCCGAGCCCCAGGTGTTGAAGACCATGAGCGGCGTCACGAGCCGGGCCCCGACCGGCGTGTAGGTGACGGCGACGGTCGCGCCGTAGGCGGCGACCATGACGAGCCGGATGATGAGGCACGCGAGGGCGAGGTCGCGGGTCGGGACGCTGGCCACGTCGAGGAGCCAGAACGCCGGGTAGAGGATCATCGCGGCCTTGAGGATGAACCGGGTCCGCGAGAGGAACAGGGACCGGCGCTCGACCTCGAGCACCTCTTCCACATCGGCATCGTGGAGGAGGGGTCGAGGCGCGTTTATCGCATCGCCATCGCTCATCGCCTCTTACGGCATTGTACGATGACGGCGGTCGGCGGCAACCCGAACCCGTCCACGGGCTTTGGGTCGACGAACCCCGCTTCCTCGACGAGCGAGACGAGCCCGTGCGGGTCGTAAAACCGGAAACGGCCGTCTTCTTCGAGCTCCACGAGCTTCCCCATGAAGCTCGCGAGCGAGCGCGTCGCGTCGAGCTTGCGCGGATCGCCCTGGAGACGGGCGGCCTGGTCGAGGTAGAGCTTCGAGAGGTCGAAGTCCCGGCGCACGACCGAGAGGACGAGCGTCCCGCCCGGGCGCAGCGCGCGGCCCATCAGCCGGAGGGGCACGATCGGGTCCCAGAGGTAGCTGAGGACGAGGGAGCAGCCGATCCGGTCGAAACCGGCGTCCGGCAGCCCGACGCCGAGCCCGTGCCCGGACTTGCCGAGCCGCAGCCACCGGAGGCGGAGGTCCACGGGCGTCCGCGGCTCCGCCACGCCCGGCAGGCGGTCCTCGGGCAGCGTGTCGCCGCGCAGGAACCGGACCGCGCGCCCGATCTCGAGGACGGCCTCGGCCTCCTCCTCGGTGAGGTCCGGGCAGAGCTCGCGGAGCCTCGCGGGCGGGGCCGGCAGCCCGCGGAGGATCGCGTGGATCTCCTTGCCGTACCGGCGCGCCAGCTTGCGCGCCGTCGCCCGCTCGAACCCCTCGAGCCGGTCGGCGAGCGCCTCGATCCCCGCGACCCGCCCCTCGAGGAAGTCGACGAGGGCGCTCAGGCGCGAGACCTCGAGGTCGGCGACGATCCCCTTGTAAGGCGGCAGCTTCTGGCCGCGCTCGCGGAAGCGGGCGGCGAGCTTCAGCGCCGTCGCGTGCACGGCCTCGGGAACGAGGTCGAGGAAGGTGATCGAGGCGGGCGCCGTGTCCTCGGGGTAGGCGTCGAGCATGGCGAGGAGCAGGCTGCCCGTGCCGCAGCCGAGGTCCGCTATGTCCTCGCCCGGCTTCGGGTCGAGGAGACGGACCTGGGTCTTCAGGAACTCGCGGTAGTCCGGGAGGTCGAGGAGGACGTCGTACTGGCTCGGCCCGGGGTCGAGGTCGTCGGCGCCCGGAGCGCCGGCGTCGGCCGCGCCCGTCTCCCGGCCGCGCCCGCCGAAGAGGTGGGCGTGCCAGAAGCTCCGCGGGTCCACGAGCTCGAGCCGCTTCACCCGCGCCCATTCGGCCTCGCTCTGGAGGTGGTAGCGTCCGAGGTCGGGGTCGCGGGCGGGGCGGTCGACGTTGAAGAGGTGGCGCGCGACCGACTCCGAGACGAGCTTGAACAGCTCGAGCGCCTCGGGCGCGGAGCGGAGCACGTGCCCCGTCGGGAGGACGAAGACCTCGCGCTCGCCGCCGCCCGGGGCCTCGAGCATGGCCCGGACGCGGGAGTGGGTGACCCAGCAGTCGTACTCGCCCAGGATCCAGACGACCGGGGTCCCTATCCGGCTCAGGTCGGCGCGCCCGTCCTCGAGGAAGGCGAACCCCTCCTGCATGGCGTTCGGGTAGATGTAGTCGGCGTCGATCGGCCGTCCGTGGATGAGGAGCGGCTCGCAGTGGCCGCCCGCCCGGTAGACCTCGAAGAGGTCGAGGCCGCCCAGGTAGTTCCTGAGCATGTCCTGGGCGTCCGGGCAGCCGTAGGGGGCGACCCAGAGGTCGACCGGCACCTGCGGCGGCGCCTCGAGCACGACCTTGCGCGCCGAGATCGCCGAGATCGAGAGGCTCACGAGCGCCCGCCGCGCCGGGCGGAAGCGCCGGTCGACGTACGCGAGCGAGGCCTGCATGTCCGCCTTCATGAGCCCGAACGTCCAGCGGTAGTAGGGGCGGTCCCCGGCGGCCAGCGTCGGGTCGACCGCGCTCTCGCCGATCGTGTGGGTCGCGTCGAAGCGAAGGCAGACGATCCGGCGGCCGTCGCGCCCGAGGTCGTCGACGAGCGTCCGGGCCAGGAGTCCCACGGCCTCCTTGCGCTTGAGGAAGGCCGGGGCGATGACGACGGCGAGGTCGGGGCGGATGGTCGGGTCGCGGGTGTCGAAGTTGGCGTCGATGATCGCGGCGACCGTGTCCCCGCGCCGGTTCCGGTAGCGCACGACCTCGACGTCCTCGCCGGCCTGGACCTCGCCGTTCCGGCGCGGACCGGAGAAGAGCCCCGCGACCCGGCCCCGGAGGAGCGAGAAGCCTCGCCGGAGCCGGGCCGCGATCCCCGCCTCGACGGCATCGCGCCGCTTCACGGCGCGGAACGTCTCGCGCTCGGGGGCGTCGTCCTCGAAGCGAAGCCCGGCGCGCAGGCCCTTGCCGTCGGCGGTCGGGACGACGTAACGGACGGTCGCGCCGGCGACCCGGCGGCGCTCCTCGTCCGGATGGCCCGACCTCGTGACGACCGTGAAGGCGGGCAGGCGCAGGCCTGGGACGAAGAAGAAGCCGGGCTCGAGCCGCACCGACGCCCCCGCCGCCCCGAGGTCGAGGAGCGGCAGCCGGAAGACGCCGCCCACGCCGGGCGGCGCCTCGACCTCGCAGACGCCGCCCTCCGGAGCCTGCCGGCCGGCCCCGCGGCGCTCGGTCAGGTAGATGCGCTCGGGGAAGAGGACGGAGCTCCGCCCGTCGCGGCCGGCGGCGATGATCCCCTCGAACGCGTAGACGAGCGGCGCCTGGGTGAAGACCACGTAGATGGCGCGCGTCGAGGGGGGGATCGCGGGCTCGAGGTCGGCCAGGTGGACGAGGTCCAAGGCGGCGGACAGCTCGACGAAGACGCCGCGGGACTGCGGTGCCCCCGGCTGGGCGGGGATCGCCGTGACGGCGACCCTCCGCTCGGCGGCGGCGGCCAGGACCGCCTCGACCTCGACCCTCTCCCCGAGCGGCAGCAGGTTCCCGGGCAGCTCGTCCGGGAGCGCGCGCTGGACGCGGACGATGGCCTCGTCCATCTCGTAGAAGCCCGCGTGGCTCCGCAGGCGGGTGCGGTCGCGCGCCGAGACCTCCTCGAAGCGGACGCCGATGCCGCGCTCGCCGGCGCGGACGACGACCGCCGTGAGCTTCACGGGGCGGGGGTCGGTCGGCAGGTCGAGCTCGAGCGCGAGGCGCGCTCCGCGCTCCGGTCCCCGCCGGGTCCGGATGAACGCGCCATCGGCGCTGAAGTCGGTCGCGACCGCCTCCGCCTCGAGGGCGGGGCCGGCGAGGACGCGGACGCGCGCGAAGGTGCGGCGGCGCGGGGCCCGGCGGGCCTCCGTCGAGCGGCCGGGCTCCCAGGCCCGCTCCGACCTGGCTTCAGGCGTCGCCTCGATGCTCATCCTCGCTCCGGTCCCGACGGCCATCCGGCGCCGCGGGGCGCGCGCGCGCCGGGCCCTGACCCTTACGGAAAAAATGTGCCGTGAGAATCAGCTATAATTATGGAGCATCGAAGGGCTCCACGACAAGTCGGGCTTGCGGTGTAAGGTGGACTCGGCGCCCGGCGCGGGGGCCGGGCGAGTCGGGGGTTGCGGTCCGCGGGTCTCGAGCCCTGGGCCGCCGGCGTAGGTAGAACCATGCAAGGGAGTGGACCCTCGCGGCCGCGCCGAGGCCCGCCGACGGTGCCGCGTCCGCGTGGCCTGCCGATCACCAAGCGTCCTCCTGCCGGCGACCTCCGGCGTGAGCGGCGTCTCGTCCTTTCCATCGTCGTCGTGCCGCTCCTGGGCTTCGGCCTCGCCCTCGCCTTCGCCTTGCGCACCGGGCGCGTGAGCGGCCTCGAGCTCGCGCTCCTCGCGGGCTTCTACGCGCTCACCGTCGTCGGCATCGGGCTCGGCTACCACCGCCTCTTCACGCACCTGAGCCTCGAGGTCGCGCGCCCGCTCAAGGCCTTCCTGGCGCTCACCGGGTCCCTGGCCGTCCAGGGGCCGGTCATCCGCTGGGCGGCCGACCACCGCCGCCATCACATGTTCAGCGACCGGGACGGCGACCCTCACTCGCCCCACCTCGGACCCGGCGAGGGCCCGCTCGCCGCCCTGCGCAAGCTCGCCTACGCCCACGTCGGCTGGTTCTTCGACGACGAGAAGACGGTCGTCCGCAAGTTCGCACCGGACCTGCTCGCCGACCCCATCGTCGTCGCCGTCGACCGGCTCTATCCCCTGTGGATCGCCCTGTCGCTCGGCCTGCCGGCCCTGATCGGCCTCGCGTGGACCGGCACGGCGGCGGGCGCGCTCGGCGCGGTCCTCTGGGGCGGCCTCGTCCGCATCGCCCTCATGAACCACGTCACCTGGAGCATCAACTCGATCTGCCACTACTTCGGGGCCCGACCGTTCCGCACGGGGGACGAGAGCTGCAACAACTGGGTCCTGGCGATCCCGTCGTTCGGCGAGGCGTGGCACAACAACCACCACGCCTTTCCGGCCTCGGCCTTCCACGGCCTGCGCTGGTGGCAGGTGGACGTCACCGGCCTCCTCATCCGCCTGCTCGAGGCGTTGGGCCTCGCCTGGAACGTGAAGCGCGTCAAGGCCGACCGGATGGCCCGGAAGGCCTGCGCCGGAGGCGCGCCGCGGGAGGCCCCCGCTCCCGGCGCGGCGCCCCGGTCTCAGGTCGCGATCCCGACGTAGACGTCCATCACGTTGGTGAGCGTCGGCCCGGTCACGATGTGGCCGTACCCCAGGCCTTCGAAGAACCGGAGCGAGTCGTTGCGGGCGAGGGCGGCCCGGGCGTCGAGGCCGCGCGCCTCGGCGTCCGGCAGCGTGCCCCCGTCGACGACCGCGCCGGCGGCGGCGGTCGGGCCGTCGCGGCCGTCGGTCGCGGCGGCGAGGAGGGCGACCGAGCGCTCGCCGCCGAGCGAGAAGGCGGCGCCGAGCGCCACCTCCTGGTTGCGCCCGCCGAGGCCGTCGCCGCGGACGACGACGGTCGTCTCGCCGCCGGCGAGGAGGCAGACGGGCGCGCGCCCGGCGGCCCGCTCGCCGAGGAGCGTGGCGGCGAGGGCCGCGCCCGCCTCGCGCGCCTCGCCCTGCACGGGCTCGCGGATCAGGGCCACGCGGTAGCCGGCCTCGCGCGCCGCGCGGGCCGCGGCCTCGAGGGCGGTCGCGTTCGAGCCGATGAGGGCGGTCTCGACGCGCTCGAAGAGGGGGTCGCCTCGCTTCGGGGTCTCCTTCGGCGCCCCCGACCCGCGGCGGGCGCCGCGCTCGAGGCGCTTCCGCACCGCCTCGGGGACGCGGGCGCGAAGGCCGTACCGGTCGAGGACGGCCAGGGCGTCGCCGAAGGTCGACGGATCGGGCACGGTCGGGCCGGAGGCGACGACGTCGAGGCGGTCCCCCGGGACGTCGGACATCGCGAGGGCGATCACGTGGGCCGGGCGCGCGGCGCGGACGAGCTGACCGCCGCCGAGGACGGAGATGTGCTTGCGGACGTCGTTCACGGCGTCGATCGGCACGCCGCTCTCGAGGAGGAGGGCGACGGTCGCGCGCGCGTCCTCGAGCGTCACGCCCTCGACCGGCCCGCCGAGCAGCGCCGAGGCGCCGCCCGAGAGCAGCACGAGCACGACATCGGCCTCGGTCAGGCGGGCGACCTCCTCGACGACCGCGGCGGTCGCGGCGACGCCGGCGTCGTCCGGGAGCGGGTGCCCCGCCGTCAGGGTCCGCAGGCGGCGGAGCTTCCCCTCGTGGCCGCGCGGGACGACCGCGAGGCCGCGGGAGAGCAGCCCCTGGAAGGCGTCCTCGGCGGCCTGGGCCATGGGGCAGGCGGCCTTCCCGGCGGCGATCGCGATGAGCCGCCCCTTCTTCAGCTCGAGGGCCCGCCGGATCTCGCTCGGCAGGCGGGAGAGGGCGGCGCACGTGAGCCTCCCGGGCTCGACGGCGTCGAGGGCGACGCGGAAGAGGGAGAGCGCGCGGTCGCGGAGCTCGGGGGCGGAGGCCGGCGCCATCTCCCGGCTAGACGGCGGCGGCCGCGCGGCGTCGCCGGCCCGCCTCGGTGCTCCCCTGCGCGAAGCGCAGGAGGCGGGCGATCGTCGTCCGGAGGTCGAGGCGGTTGACGATCATGTCGAGGAAGCCGTGCTCGAGCAGGAACTCGGAGGTCTGGAAGCCGTCCGGGAGGTCCGACTTGATCGTCTCGCGGATCACGTTCGGCCCGGCGAAGCCCAGGAGCGCCTTCGGCTCGGCGATCAGGACGTCGCCCAGGGCCGCGAAGCTCGCCATCGCCCCGCCCATCGTCGGGTTCGTGAGGACCGAGACGTAGAAGCCGCCGAGCGAGTCGTGGCGGGCGAGGGCGGCCGCCGTCTTGGCCATCTGCATGAGCGAGAGGACGCCCTCGTCCATGCGCGCGCCGCCGCCCGACCCGGAGACGATCGCCAGCGGGACGCGGCGCTCGCAGGCGAGCTCGATCGTCCGCGTGATCTTCTCGCCGACGACCGATCCCATGGACCCGCGCAGGAACCGCGAGTCCGAGACGACGAGCGCCAGCTCCTGCCCCTCGATGCGTCCGAGGCCCGCGACGCACGCGTCCTTCAGGCCCGTCGCCTTCTGCGCCTGCTCGAGCCGCTCCGCGTAGGGCTTGCGGGCGACGAAGCCGAGCGGGTCGAGCGGCGCCATGTCGCCGAAGCGCTCCTCGAACGTGCCCTCGTCGACGAGGATCGCGATCCGCTCCGGGGCCGAGATCTCGAAGTGGTAGTTGCACTCGGGGCAGACGTTCAGCTTCTCCTCGACCGCCCGCCGGTACTGGAGGTTCGAGCAGCCGGGGCAGCGGAGCCAGAGCCCGCCCGGCATCTCCTTCTTCTTCCGGAAGCGGATGCGCTTGAAGCCGTTCGTCCAGCCGAGCATGGTCAGGATCCTCGGAGCGAGGGGTGGTTCGCGACGACGCCGCGGCGCAGGGCCTCGATCGCCGCCTTCATGTCCTTCGCGCGGAAGACGTACGTCCCCGCGACGACCGCGTTCGCGCCCGCGCGCGCGCACGGCACCACGGTCGAGTCGTCGAGGCCGCCGTCCACCTCGATCTCGGCCCGCCCGCCGGCCCGCCGCCACGCGGCCTCGACCTTCGCGACCTGGTCGGCCATGAACGCCTGGCCGCCGAAGCCGGGCTCGACGGTCATGACGAGGACGAGGTCGCAGGCGCCGATGGCGTCGTCGAGCCCGTCGATCGGCGTCCGCGGCTTGATCGCGATCCCGGGCCGCGTGCCGCAGCGTCTTATGGCCTCGGCCGTCCGCACCGGGTCGGGCGACGCCTCCGCGTGGAACGTCAGGTAGTCGGCCCCCGCGTCGCAGAACGCCTCGGCGAGGCGGTCGGGCGCGGCGATCATGATGTGGACGTCGAGCGGCAGCCTCGTCTGGCGACGCAGCGCCTTCACGACCGGCGGGCCGATCGTCAGGTTCGGGACGAAGTGCCCGTCCATGACGTCGACGTGGACCCAGTCGGCGCCGGCGGCCTCGAGGCGCGCGACCTCTTCGCCGAGGCGGGCGAAGTCGGCCGACAGGATCGACGGCGCGATCCGCGGGGCGATCGTCCTGGTGGTCGCGGGGGCCGTCACTTGTCCGTCAGCGCGGCCAGGCCCGGCAGCTCCTTGCCCTCGAGCAGCTCGAGGAACGCGCCGCCGCCGGTCGAGACGTGGGTGAGGCGCGACGCGACCTCGAAGCGCTCGGCGGCGTCCGCCGACTCGCCGCCGCCGACGACGACCGTCGCCCCGCGCCCGGCCGCGTCGGCGAGGGCGCGCGCGACCGCCGCCGTCCCGTCGGCGAAGGCCTTCCGCTCGTAGACGCCCATGGGCCCGTTCCAGACGATCGTCCGCGCCCCCGAGGCCTCGCGGGCGAACCGCTCGCGCGTCTTCGGGCCGATGTCGAGGCCCATGAGGCCATCCGGGATGGGGCCCTCGACGGTCCGCGCGCCCGCCTCGTCGTCGATCGCGCGCGAGACCCCGTGGTCGACGGGGAGGAGGACCGACTTTCCGGCGGCCCGCGCCTTCTCGAGGATCGAGCGGGCGACGTCGACCCGGTCCTCCTCCACGCGCGAGGCGCCCGTCGGGACGCCCCGGGCGCGCAGGAAGGTGTAGGCCATGGCTCCGCCGATCGCGAGCGCGTCGAGCCGGTCGAGGAGGTTCTCGAGGACGCCGACCTTGTCCGAGACCTTGGCCCCGCCGAGGACGGCGAGGAACGGGCGCGCGACCTCGCCCGACACGAGCGGCGTCAGGATCCGGAGCTCCTTCGCCAGGAGGTAGCCGGCCGCCGCCTTCACGAACTGGGCGACGCCGACGACCGACGCGTGGGCCCGGTGGGACGTGCCGAAGGCGTCGTTCACGAAGACGTCGCCAAGGCTCGCGAGCTCGCGCGCGAACTCGGCGTCGTTCACCTCCTCGGCCGGGTGGAAGCGCAGGTTCTCGAGGACGAGGACCTCGCCCGACTTGAGCCCGAGCACGGCCTCGGCGGCCCCGCGCCCGCAGCAGTCGCCGGCCTTGAGGACGCGCGGGCCGGCCAGCAGCTCCTCGAGCCGCCGGGCGACCGGCGCGAGCGAGTACTTCGGGTCCTTCTTCCCCTTCGGGCGCCCCAGGTGGCTGAGGAGGATCGGGCGGCCGCCGTCGCCGAGGACCTTGCGGATCGTCGGCAGCGACTCGACGATGCGCCGGTCGTCCTGCACCTTGCCGCCCTCGATCGGGACGTTCAGGTCGAGGCGGATGAGGACCCGCCTTCCGTGGAGGTCGAGATCGTCGATGGTCAGCTTGGGCATGTCCGCCCTCCGCTCGCGGCTCCGGGGCCCCGGACTCAGAGCAGGCTCGCCATCCGCTTCATGAGGTCCGCGCACCGGCACGAGAAGCCCCACTCGTTGTCGTACCAGGCGAAGACCTTCATGAGGTTCGTGCCCTCGATCTTCATGGTGACCGTCGAGTCGAAGATCGAGGAGTGCGGGTTGCCGATCACGTCGCTCGACACGATCTCGTCCGTGCCGTACTCGAGGATCCCCTTCATGGGGCCGAGGGCGGCCTCGCGCATCGCCCCGTTGACCTCCTCCACCGAGGCGTCGCGGCCGAGCTGGCAGGTGAGGTCGACGATCGACGAGGTCGGGACCGGGACGCGGAGGGCGACCCCGTCGAGCCTTCCCTTGAGCTCGGGGATGACCTTGGCGACGGCGGTCGCGGCGCCCGTCGACGTCGGGACGATGTTGAGCGGGGCGGCGCGCCCGCGCCGCGCCTCCTTCGGGTGGATGAGGTCGAGGAGCGACTGGTCGTTCGTCATCGCGTGGACGGTCGTCATGAGGCCGTGGACGACCCCGAAGCGGCCGTTCAGGACGTGGACGATCGGCGCCAGGCAGTTCGTGGTGCACGAGGCGTTCGAGATGACATCGTGCTTCGGCCCGAGCAGCTCGTCGTTCACGCCCATGACCACGGTCAGGTCGACATCGCCCTTGGCGGGCGCCGAGAGCAGCACCTTCTTCGCCCCGGCCTTGAGGTGCAGGGCGCACTGGTCGCGCTTGCGGAACACGCCGGTCGACTCGACCACCACGATCGCCCCGAGGTCGCGCCAGGGCAGCTTGTCCGGCTCCTTCTCGCCGAAGCACGGGATCTCGCGGCCGTCGACGACGAGGCGGTCGTTCGCGACCTTCACGTCGCCCGGGAAGCGGCGGAAGACGCTGTCGTACTTGAGGAGGTAGGCGAGGCCCTCGAGGTCGAACGGGTAGTTGTTGATGCCGACGACCTCGAACTCGGCGCGTCGCTCGTGGAGGACGCGGAAGACGACCCGGCCGATGCGGCCGAACCCGTTGATGCCCACCTTCAACGGCGCCATGGGACCTCCCGGCGAATCAAGGCCTCGCGCGTCGCAATCGTGAAGAGTCGGAGGTGAAAGGGATTGCGGCGCGGAGAAGGATCGCGCGATGATACGCCCTCCGTCCCGGGCTTGTCAAGGCGAACCCGCCCGCTACCATGCACGCGTGAAGCGCTTCATCGACGAGCACGAACGGCTCGTCGGTGCGCTCCTCGACGAAGGCGGTGGCGCGGGGGCGACCGGCGACCTCGCGGCCATCCGGAGGCTGCGCGCGTACCACGAGCGCCAGCTCGGTTACCTCCAGGCGGAGCGCTTCGCGCACCTCTTCGTCATGCTCGCCGTCGCCTTGCTGGCGCTCGGGTCGATGCTCGGGATGCTCATCGCGCCCGGCTGGACCCTGGCCGCGATCCTCGCGCTCCTGCTCGTCCTCCTCGTCCCCTACCTCTTTCACTACTATCGCCTCGAGAACGCCGTCCAGCGCTGGTACGGCCTCAGCCGGCGCCTGGACGAGCGCCTGAACCGGGTGCCGCGTGCGTGAGAGCCTGCGGGGCCTCGCGCCGGTCGCCGGCGCGGGGTCGGGCGCGGGCCTGGCGCTGGCGGCCGGCCGACTCATCGAGGGCGGTCCGGGGCACGCGCTCCTGCTGCCGGCGCTCGCCGTGCTGTTTTACCTTTTCCGGAAGCACGGGGCGGGGCGGGCGGCGCTCGCCGGGGCCGCGGCGGGCGCGACCTACGCGGCGGTCGGGTGCTACTGGCTCCCGCGCCACGAGGTCGCGGCCTACCTCTCCTCCGTGCTCCTCGTCGGGGCCGCCTTCGCGGCCGCGGGGGCGCTGGCCTCCGCGCTCGGCCGCGCCGCGCGCGGGCGCACGGTCGCCGGCGCGTTCGCCGGCCCGGCCGCGCTCCTGTCGCTCGCCTTCGCCTTCTCGTTCACGCCCCTCGGGTCGGTCTGGGCGCTGCCCGGGGACCTGGCCCCGGCGCGGCTCCTCGGCGCGGCGGCCGGGATCGGGGGCGACGGCGTGGCCGCGGCCCTCTTCTTCGCCGCCGCCGCCGTCGCCGCCGCGCTCGAGCGCCGGGCGGGCGAGGCCGTGCTCGCCACGTGCGCCTGCGCCGGCTTCGCCCTGGCCGGCGTCTACGCCGTGATCGGCCCGGAGCGGGCGCCGGGAAAGGGGCAGGCGCCGGTCCGGGCGGCGATCGTCCAGCCCGACCTCCCCTACGACTGGGAGTGGCGGAAGGCACACCGCGATGAGATCCTCGCCCGCCTCGTCGCGCTCACGCGCGGGGGGGCGGCGGGCGCCGACCTCGTCGTCTGGCCGCAGTACGAGCTGCCGGGCGAGGTCGTGCCGCCCGAGGCGGCGGCCCTCGCCCGCGAGCTGAACGCGTCGATCGTCCTCGGGACCTACGAGGGCGACCGCAACGTCGTCGTCTGCATCGCGCCCGACGGGAGCGCGCGCGTCCTCGGCGCCCAGCGGCCGCCGCCCTATCGGGAGCAGGCGCCGGGCGAGGAGGGCGGCCTCTTCTCCGTCCGCGGCGTGCCCTTCGGCGTGCTCCTCTGCTTCGACGACGTCGAGCCGGGTCCCGCGCGCGACCTCGGTCGCGCCGGCGCCCGGTTCCTCTGCGCGCTCTCGAACGACGCGGTCTTCCTCGGCACGCGCGAGCCGGAGCTGCACCTCAACCGGGCGCGGCTGCGGGCGGCGGAGACGGGGCGCCCGGTGCTGCGCGCGATCCCGCAGGGGGTCTCGGCGGTCATCTCGGATCGCGGGAGAGTGATCGCGCGGGCCGAAGCGGGGACGCAGGCCGTCCTCCGGGCGGAGATCCAGCCGCGGGAGGACCTCACGCCCTACGTGCGGGCGCGGCCGGCGCGGTACGCGCTGTACGTCGGGGTGGGGCTGCTCGTCGTGCTCGTCTCGCTCCGCGTCCTGGCGCTCGTAAGAGACGCTTGATCCTGCGTCCCGGCAGGTTCTCGACACGGAGAAGAGACGAGAGAAAAGAAGAGCCGGCGCCCGGGGATGCCCGGGCGCCGGCTGCGCTTCTCGCCGGGGATCCGAGCTTCGTTACTTCCCCTTACCCGCCTCCCGGATCTCTACGGCCCGGACCCACGAGGCCACCGCCAGCGAGGCGAGGGCCTTCCCCGGGATCGAGACGACGAGCGTCGGCCCGGCCTCCTCGCTCTTGACCTCCGCGCCGAGGCCGGCGAGGCCCTTCCTCGCCGCGGCCGCGTCATCCACGGTCACCGCCGCGACGGCCTTCTGCTCCGCTCCCTCCACGCGCGCGCCGAAGAAGCGCGTCGCGAGGTCGAGCCTGCGGATCAGCGCGGTCTGAAGGGCGAGCTCGTCGACGTCGGCCGGGAGCGCCTCGACCTCGAAGACGCCCGGGGCCTTCTTCCTCATGGCCCAGCGCATCTTCTTCTTCAGCAGCTCCTCGAGGGCCTCGGGCTTCGCCTTCTCGGCCTGGACGACGAGGAGCCGGATCGGCCCGCCGCGCGGGGGGATCCGCTCGAGCGTGCGGACGACCCGCTCCGAGACGATGGGGCTCACGCCGCCCTCGGTGAACCCGGCCGGGATGGCCGCTTCCATGGCTTGAGGCATTCGATCATCTCCTTTGCCTGGTTCCTTCGCCTTGGCCATCTCCGGACCGCTAGCCCTGCGGCCTCACCGGCTTCAGCGACTCGAGGTCGTTCCGCGACACGAGCCCGCCCGGGAGCGCGTAGGGATCGTAGGCGCCGGTCGACGCGTTGTAGAGCCGCTGGATGTCGCGCATCGACGCTCCCGGGGCCTGCGCCTCGCCCTCCCACGTGGACGTGATCGGGTCCTTCACGTGCTGCGTCCAGAAGAAGTCGGGGACGTCCTCGAGGTAGGAGAAGTCCTTGATCTTGCCGTCGGCCTCGAACTTGACCCAGTACGGGTAGTTCTTGCCGTTGATCGTCGTGTTGAAGAAGTACTTGCCGTCGTCGCCCGTCGTGCCCTTGAGCATGCCCGGCGCCTTGGCCTTCTCCTTCAGGTGGGCCGGCACGTCGGCGGGCTTCAGCGGCTTCGTCTCGACGCCCTTGATCGAGTAGTTCCAGACCTGCGTGCCCGAGGACGACTCGATGACGGTCGTCTGCTTGTCGTTCACGAGCCCGTGGAGCTTCCAGAGGTTGTCGGGCGCGAGGTCGAACTTGTTCTCCCAGCCGATCTCGCGGACGTCGCTCGCCTTCACCTTCTCGGTGCGGCCGTCCGGGTGGACGAGCGTCATCTCCTTGATCTTGTCCGAGCGCCCGCCGTTCAGCTTCGCGAAGTCCTGCGTCGACCAGCCGAGCGAGCGGCCGCCGGCGCTGCGGATCGTCTTGCTGTCGAGCCCCTCGCCGCGCAGGATCGAGCGGTCCGACTCGCTGAACTCGGGTCCGCTCTTGGTGCCGACGGTCGTCTTCTTGCCGGCGTCCGTCGTCACGTCCTGGACCCAGGCGCGGACCGTGCGGCCGTCCTTCAGGCGGATCTCGTCGGGCATGCCGTAGAAGCGGTTGCCCATCGAGCCCTTGTACTCGACCGCGCCGTCGCTCATGTGGGCCGTGAGCGCCGTCACGTCCTGCTTCGAGAACGTCGTCACCTCGGCCGCCTTGAGGGCGCCCGAGCGCGTGACGATGACGGCCTGCGCCTTCTTCGAGTCGGCGAGGGCCGCCGCGTCGGCGGCCGAGAGGTCGCGGCTGCCGGTGACGGCGCCGGCGGCGTTGCGCGTCTGGTCGGCGTAGCCCGTGATCTTGCCCTCGCCGTCGCGCTTGGGCACGAGCACGTGGTTCGCCCCGCCGTCCGCGTACTGGAGGCCGAGCACGTCGCCGGCGCGGGCGTCCAGGTTCGTCACCATCCGCACGTCCTTCTCCGGGAGCTTCATGTTCGACGTGCCGATGGAGGCGACGTTGTGGCACTTGCCCCACCAGCCCATGTTGTAGCTCTCGGAGACCTTGCCGTCGCCCTCGAGCGAGCCGCTCGACTGGTTCTGGATGCGGTAGATCACGTCCTTGCCGCGCGTCAGGCGGTCGTAGTCGGCGGTCGAGATGTTCGCCCGGCTGCGGACGCTCTGGCCCTCGGAGTCGAGCGTCTGGTGCTCGTAGCCCGTGATCTTCCCGGAGGCGTCGCGCGTCGGGTTGAAGGCGTGGGTCGAGCTGCCGTCCTTGTACGTCGGGACGATGCGCTGCGAGGTCGGGCTGTAGCTGATCGGGTCGCCGGTCGCGTCGAGGAAGTCGAACTTGGCGCTCGAGTCGACGCCGGTCAGGGTCTGGCGGTCCTCGACCTTGTCGGCCGCCGAGCCGCGGACGGCGCCGTCCGTGCCCTTGGCGCGCCAGACGACGTCGCCCCGGACCATGTCGTTCGTGCCCTTCTTGAAGTACCCCTCGTCGCCGCGGATCTCGACCTCGGCGAACTTCCCGCCCTCGGCGATCGTCGGCACGAGGCGGTCGCCGGCGCGGATCGGCAGCTCCTTGCCGTCGGACCCGCGGAGCGCGAAGCTCGCGTCCTTGGGCGCGCCGCTCTCGCGCAGCAGCTTGTACGCGTCGTTCGAGATCGGCCGGTTGCCCGTGATGTCGATCCCGGTCGCGGCCTCGAAGCCGCTCTCCGAGATCGTGCCGGCGGCGATCCACGAGCCGGGCGTCAGGTTCGACGGCGGGTTCGAGTACGACTCCCAGTAGCCGTGGAGGTCCTCGGCGGCCTGGGGCTTTCCGAACGCGCCCGCGTACTTCCCGAACGTCGCGAACTGCTCGTCGCCGAAGTACGGGTAGTAGGTGATCTTCCAGGGGTCGCCCTTGTACTCGTTCTTCGTCGGCTCGCCGGTCTTGTTGAGCCCGTGCTTCTCGAGGATGTTCGCCGGCGGGATGCCGGGCGTCGGCGCCGTCGGGGTCGTCGGGGTCGTCGGCGTCGTCGGGGTGGTCGGGGTCGTGGGGGTCGTGGGCGTCGTGGGGGTCGTGGGCGTGGTCGGCGTCGTCGCCGGGAGGCCCAGGAACTGCCGGAGCGCCGTCAGGGCGTGCGGCTCGAAGGCGCTCGCCCGCTCGTTCACGAGCTTCTCGAGCACCTTGCGCTCGTCGCGGTTGATGCTCCCGTAGTCCTTCGCGTCCTTGACGAGGGAGAGGACCTCGTCGCCGGTCACCTTGCCGTCGCGTACGACCTTCTCCGCGAGGGCCCGGGTGCTGCTCGAGCCGTCGAGGAAGCTGAGCCACGCGGGGCCCGACCCCTTGGCGCGCTGGAGCTCGGCGAGGAGCCGCGCCGCCGCCGGATCGAGCGGGACCGACGTCCGCGGTCCGCCGGTGCCGACGCTCGTCGACGGCGTGTCGGTCGTGGGCGCCGTCGGCGCCGGCGTCGGCGTCGTGCTCGGCGTGGTCGTCGTGGTGGGATCGACGCCCCCTGGGCGCCCCGGTCCGGTCACGCTTCCCGACATGGTGTTCTACCCCTCCTCAAGCCGCGTTACCCCCTCAACGGTAAGGCGAAGAAGTATACCGCCGTCCGGAGGGGAAGTGAAGTGGCGACCGCCGGGCGCGGGAGGAGGCGGGGGAGGTGGGTAGCGGCGCCCGGACTCGAACCGGGGACCTAGGGCTTATGAGTCCCTCGCTCTGACCAGCTGAGCTACGCCGCCACGCCGGTCGGGCATTATATCGGGACGCCGGATGGCCTTCAAGGTGGCCGGCTTCCTTCCTTCCTGACTTACTTCGCCGGCGGCGCGGGCTCGAGCTTGGGCGCGACCGCCTCGCGGGTCGTGATCGGGCCGAAGACGTAGAAGATGTAGATCTCGCGGTAGATCGACTCGCGCGAGAAGCCGGTGGCGGCGATGATCCCGGTGACGGCGCGCTCGCGCAGGGAGTAGGCGACCGCGCGGCCGCGCACGAGGCCGCGGAACGTCGTGTGGTGGTAGATGAGCGGGAGGTCGCGGCGGATGACGTCGACGCCGGCGGCGTCGAGCGAGATCGCGAGCAGGATGTCCGCGTCCGCCCGGCCCTCGACGACGCGGGCGCCCGCCTGCACGAGCTTGCGCACGACCAGGCTCCGGAGGTAGCCCTCCTCCGGCGAGTAGCCCTCGAGCTTCTCGGTCAGGCCGTAGACCTCGACCGCGACCGCCTGCGCCCGGTACGGCTCGGCGTCGAACGCCTCGAGCGCGCTGTCGGCGGCGAGCGAGATCGCGACCTGCGCCTCGGCGGCCCTCCCGCTCGTCGGGCCCTCGTAGATCTTCGTCGCGCAGCCGACAGCGAGCACGAGCACCAGCACGAGCGGAGTGGTCTTCATCCGTTGCCCCCTAGAAGCCCAGCCGGAAGCCGAGGACGTCGAGGATGAACGGCTCGACGATGAGCCCGTAGCTGCGACCGGAGACGAGGTCGCGGAGCTCGCCCGACCCGCGGTCGTAGAGGCCGATCGAGACGGCGGCCTGCGCGTGGCTCTCGTCGTGCACGTAGACGGGGTAGTAGAAGAGGAGGGACTCGCGGTACTCGCGGTGCGTCGTCTGGCTGCCCAGCACCCGCACCCATGGCAGCAGCCAGATGTCGGCCTCGCGCGGCTCGGCGACCACGCGGTTCCCGAGATTGACGAGCCGCTCGACGAGCCGAGCCGCGAGGTAGGCGTCGCGGGCGAGGGCGCCCGCGAGTCGCCGGTCCTCGGCGGGCGGCGCCACCAGGCCCGCGGGCTCGAAGCCCGCGACCCAGACGGCCCGGCCGCGCACGAGCGAGTAGTCGACGCTCTGCACGGCCCGCTCGAGCGCCTTCGCCTCGCCCTCCTGCGTCGAGTGCTGGACGCCCACCTGCGCTCCTTCGTAGATCGGGAAGACGCAGCCGGACGCGAGAGCGAGGACGAGAGCGAGCGGGATGCCCCTCACGTCAGCCCGCGAACTCGCGCGCGATGTCGCGGGCGGCGAGGGCGGCGCGCTCGACGTCGGGCGCGCCGACCATGCGGTGGGTGACGAAGCGGACGCCGATGGAGCCGAGGGAGGCGCACAGCACGCCGCGTGCCTTCAGCCCGGCGACGAACGGGCCGTGCGCGCCCGGCCCGCGGGCAAGGCGGACGATCACGATGTTCGTCTCGACGCGCTCGGCGTCGCACTCGATCCCCGGCAGCTCGGCGAGGCGACGCGCGAGCGCCTTCGCGTTCGCGTGATCGTCGGCGAGGCGCGCGACCATCTCCTTAAGCGCGACGAGCCCGCACGCGGCGAGGACGCCCGCCTGGCGCATGCCGCCGCCCAGGACCTTGCGCGTCCGGCGGGCGGCGGCGATGAAGTCGTCCGCGCCGACGAGCATCGACCCCGCCGGGCACGAGAGCCCCTTCGAGAGGCTGAACATGACGGAGTCGCACTCGGCGGCGTACGTCGCCACGTCGACGCCCGACGCGACCGAGGCGTTGAAGATCCGCGCCCCGTCCATGTGCACCTTGAGGCCGCGGTCGCGGGCGGCGCGCGAGACCGCGCGCACGTTCTCGAGCCGGACCACGCGTCCGCCCGTGAAGTTGTGCGTGTTCTCGATCGAGACGAGCGACGTCCGCGGCGAGTGGATGTCGTCGACGTGGGAACGCGCGTTGGCGCCGCCGCGGATCGCGCCCGCGACCTCGTCCGGGTCGAACGCCCCGCCGTCGCTCGCGAGCGGACGGAGCTGGATGCCGCCGAAGCGCGCCGGGCCGCCCTGCTCGCTGTTGAAGCTGTGCGAGCGCTCCTCGACGATCGCCTCGTCGCCCGGGCGGCACCAGACGAGGAGGGCGACGAGGTTGGCCATGGTGCCGCTCGGCAGGAAGAGGGCGGCCTCCTTGCCGAAGCGGCGCGCGGCCTCGGCCTCGAGCGCGTTCACGGTCGGGTCGTCGCCGAAGACGTCGTCGCCGAGCGGCGCCTCGACCATGGCGCGGCGCATGGCGTCGGTCGGGTGCGTGACGGTGTCGCTGCGGAAGTCCGAGGGGGCGCCCGGCCCGGCCGGGATGCTCATCGGATGGCGATCTCGGGCATGAGCCGCCGCGAGATCACGAGGCGCTGCACCTCGCCCGTGCCCTCGAAGATGTCGTAGACCTTGATGTCGCGGTAGAGCTTCTCGACGAGGCGCTCGCGCTCGGTCCCGAAGCCGCCCATGAGCTCCATGGCCTTCCCCGTAACCCACTGGCCGACCCGGGCGCAGTAGGCCTTCGCCATCGACGCCTCCTTCGAGTTCGGCTGCCCGGCGTCGGCCATCGAGGCCGCGCTCCAGCAGAGGAGCCGCCCCGCGTCGATCCGGCGCTCCATCTCGACGAGCGTCTCGCGGACCGCCCCGTAGCGGACGACGGGGCGACCGAGCATGTAGTGCTCCTTCACGAAGGCGCGCGCCTCCTCGAAGGCGGCCCGGGCGATGCCGAGCGCCATCGCCCCGACCATCGGGCGCGACGAGTCGAAGGTCTTCATCGCCGTCTTGAAGCCCTCCTTGTCCGCCCGCTCGTAGCGCTCCTCGCCGCCCAGGAGGTTGTCCTTGTGGACCCTGACGTTCTCGAGGACGAGCTCGGCGGTCTCGCTCGCCCGCAGGCCGAGCTTCTTCTCGATCTTGCCGACGGTGAAGCCGGGCGTGGCGCGCTCGACCACGAACGCGCGCTGGCCGGCGCGGCCGAGCGCCGGGTCGATCGTGGCGAAGACCACGACCCAGCTCGCGCGGCCGCCGTTCGTGATGAAGCACTTGCGTCCGTTCAGGACGTAGTGGTCGCCGTCCTTCTTGCACGTCGTCGCGATGGCGGCCACGTCGGAGCCGCAGCCCGGCTCGGTCGTGGCGTAGGCGCCCCACGCCGGCGGCTTCCCGGGGGTGAAGACGGAGAAGAACCGCTTCTTCTGCTCGGGCGTGCCCGACAGCGCGACCGGCGGGCCGCCGAGGCCCGGGCCCGGGAAGGCGAGGATCACCGCCGGGTCGCCCCAGGCCATCTCCTCGGCGCCGACGACCGCCAGGCGGTTCGCCGTCCGGTGGCCGGTCCGGTCCTTCCTCTCGCCGAGGCCGTCGCCCTCGCCGCCGTACTCGCGCGGGGCGCCGCCGGCCGAGAGCCCGAGCTGCTGCGCCTTGACGATGAAGTCCTCGGAGACGCCGCCGCGGCGGTCGGCCTCGATCGCGCGCGGGCGAACCTCGTTCTCGGCGAACCAGTGCACCATGTCCCGGATCGTCGCGAGGCCGTCGAGCTCGAAGTCGATCATGGCCCGTCCCTCAGTCTCAGCCCCCGAAGGCCTGGCCGAACGCCGCGAACGCGGACGACGGGTCGGGCCCGGCGCCGCCGGCTTCGCCGAGCGGGCCGTAGGCGGTGTCGGCGAGGAAGTGGTTGCGGAGGGTGTCGACGCCGCCGACGGCGGCGAGCGACCTCGCATCGCGGTACCACTTCTCGACGGGGTAATCCTCCATGAAGCCCGCGCCGCCGAGGATCTGCACGGCCTCGATCCCCGCCCGGCAGGCCGCGTCGTTCGCGTGGACGCCGGCGAGGGCCGCCGAGCGGGCCGCGGTCTCGCGGCCCTTGTCGAGCTCCCAGGCCGCGCGCCAGGTGAGCCAGCGGGCGGAGTCGACGTCCATTGCCATGTCGGCGACCTTGAACGCGATGCTCTGGAACTGGCCGATCCTCTGGCCGAAGGCGCTCCGCTCCTGGGCGTAGTACGACGCGTACTCGAGGCAGGCGCGCGCGATCCCGACCTGGCGGGCCGCGTTGACGATCCAGATCCGCGCGAGGAGGCGCCTGAGGGCCGCGTCCGGCGCGTCGCCGCCCGCGAGCGCCGCCGCCTCCGGGACGCGCACCGAGGCGAGGTCCACGGCGAACGAACGGACCGCGTTCAGGCCCTGCCGGTCGTCCTCGCGGCCGACCGAGAGGCCCGGGGCCCCGCGCTCGACGACGAAGCCCTTGAGCGCGCCCGTCGACTCGGGGCCGCCCTCCCCGCGGGCGAGGACGATGAAGACCTCGGCCGCGTGCGCGTCCGGGACGAAGAGCTTCGCCCCCGAGATCTCGTATCCGCCCTCGCGGGCGCGCTCCGCCCGCGTCTTCAGCCGGTCGAGCAGCTCGGCGCCGAGGTCGCCCTCCGCGATGGCGAGCGTGCCGCGGCGAGCGGGCGCGCCCGGGTCGGACAGCCGCGGGATCAAGGCCTTCCGCTGGGCATCGTCGCCCAGCTCGAGGACGGCGTAGCTCGCAAAGAGCGAGGCGCCGAGCCCGAAGGCGAGACCGCCGTCGCCGAAGGCGAGCTCCTCCTCGACGATCGCCCGCGTCACCGCTCCGAGGCCGGCGCCGCCGCACGACTCGGGCAGGTCGAGGACGGCGAGCCCGAGCTCGTGGTACGTGCGCCGGAGGGCGTCGGGGATGTCGTGTGCCTTCTCGCACTCGCGGGCCCGGGCGCGGAGCTCCTTGTCCGCGAGCTTGCGGACCTCCTCGCGGATCGCCTTCTCCTCGTCGGTGGGCTCGAAAGAGATCATGCCGCTCCTCGCGTCGAGGCCTTCGTCACCGCCTCCGGCTCGGGCCCCCGGACGGCGCGGCGACCTCGGGGCGGCTGGGCCGAAAAGCGGCTCGGGGTCGGCATTCTACGCGACGATGACGCGCCATGTCAAGGCTCGGTGAAGGCCCGGTCGAGCCTCCGTCTCGAGCCCTCGTCCGCGACTCCGGCCGGTCGCCGAGCGTTACCAACAGGAGGGGCCGTTCTCTCCGTATCAACGACGGGGGAACCGCACGCAATCGCGCTCGAGGGCGCCGGGGCCGAGACCCCGACCACGGGCGTGCTTACCTTTTTCGGAGGGGACCTCATGAGGTTCAGCCTTGCCGTGGCGGCGCTCGCCGTGCTGCTCGGGTCGCCGTCCGTAGCCCTCGCCGCGCCCGATGGCGATGGCAGCTGCCCGGGGTGCCCGGGCGGCGCGGCCAGGGCCGTGGACGACGACGATGACGACGATGACGACGATGACGACGACGAGGACGACGAGGACGACGAGGACGACGAGGACGACGACGCGGACGACGACGACGACCGGCAGCGAGGCCGCCAGCGCGAGCGGGCTCGCGAGCGCGACGACGGCCGCGGGCGCGAGCGCCAGGACGACCGGCGCGACCGGCCCGGTACCGATCGGCGGGCCGAGCTGCTGGAGCAGCTCGCGCGCCGCCTCGAGCAGGCCGACCGGCCGGAGCTCGCGGCCCTGCTTCGCGCCCAGGCGCGCCGCATGGCCGAGCGTCAGCGCGACGGCGAGCGCCGCCAGCAGGGCGAGCGGCGCCAGCCCGAGCGCCAGCAGCCCGATCGGCGCCAGCCCGAGCGGCAGCAGCAGCCACGGGCCGAGCGGCGCTCCCAGGCCCCTCAGGACGACGGGATGCCGGCGCAGATCCGCGCCCTGCGGCGCCAGGTCGAGGAGCTTCGCACCCAGGTCGAGCAGCTCCGGCGCGAGCTGCGGGAGCTCCGGGCCCGGGAGCCGCAGCGCCAGGAGCGCCCGGCCCGTCCCAACACGCCGGCGCCGCCCGAGCGTCCGCGGCGTCCCCGGGCGATGGTGATCTAATGTCCTGACGCGGAACCCCTGGGAGCTGCGACGAGGCAGTAGCCGGCGGCCCGCCCTTTCCACCCGGCGAGATGAAGACGACGAGACCGCGTGCCTCCGCCCTGGAGGCGCGCGGTCTCGTCGTTTCTCGATCGCTGACTTCGTTCGCGGGTCCGCCCGGCGACCCGTGGTGGCGGCCGCGCTACTTCAGCGCCCGCTCGAGCTGCCTCAGGTTCTTCTTCTCGAGGATCCTATGACCGCACTCGCAGTTCCAGAGCTTGAAGAGGACCTTCCGCTCCTCGACCTGATAGTCGAAGACCATGGACTTGCCGCACTTCTCGCAGATCATAGACCCCCTTTCTCCGGGGGGCGGCGCGACGGGTCCGCGAATCATCGTGCGACCGTCGTGCGCCCCGCGGACGGAGCCACCGACCTCGCCCGGAGACCCGGAAACGGCGGGTCTCCGAAGCACCCCCAGCCGCGAGCCGTCGGCGTGAAGGAAGAGTCAGGGGTCACTCTCTCTCCCCCCGGCTCCCCCGGAAGCGCGAAACGAAAAGCCAGGCCTGGCCTGGCCTTGCCGTTCCGCGTGCGCGTCGCTCGGGCTCTCTCTCTGTTGGCTGCAACGGCTCGGCGCGGGCCGCCGTGCCAAGCCGGGCGCCATTGTAACGATGGCTTGGGGCTTGTCAACTCCTTTTACGCGGTCTGCCCTAGATCGCGCGTCCGGCGTCGATCCCGGCACCCGGCCGTCCTCAGCGCGGCGACCGGCGCCGGCGCGCGAGCGCGAGCCCCGCGAGGAGCCCCAGGATGGGCGCCAGCGACCAGGGCGTAGCGCCGACCGGGGCGCCGAGCGTGCACCCGCCCCCGCCCCCTCCGCCGCCGCCGCCGCCGAACCCGCCCGGCCCCGCGCCCGGCGTCGTGGGCGAGGAGGTCGTCCCGGTCGATCCCGGGGACTTCGGCGCGCGGAACGTGACGGCGATGGGGTTGAGGGCGTTGCCGCTCATGTCCCGCGGATCGCGGAGATAGACGACGAAGGAGACGTCGCCGCTCGAGGCCGGGTACTCCGCCCCGCCGAGGTCGATCGCGGTCGTGTTGACGAGCGTCAGGACCGAGTCCTGCAGCCCCGGCTGGGCGCTCCAGGTCGCCGCGAGCGTGGCCGCGGCCGGCTGGGTGGCGTCCGTGCTGTCGCCACCGGCGTCGAGCGGCTTCACCTCCGCCGTCGCGCCGCTCGTGTCCATCGTGATCGGGAACCGCACCTCGACCGCGAGCTCGCCCGCCTCGATCCGCGCGGCGCCGGGCTGCGGGCTCGCGGTGACCTTCATCTCGACCGGCAGCGCCCAGATGGGGTTCGTGTAGCAGCGGCGCGCGTCGACGGGAAGGGCCGCGACCTGCGGATCGTCGTCCGTGAACGCCCCGAGGGAGAAGGCGGCCGGCACCGTCACCGTCCCTTCCTCGGCGGCGTCGATGCGCTCGACGAGGTCGGTGTCGGGCGCAGCGGGCGCGAGCGAGCCGCGGCCCGCGGGCTCCTCGAAGCCGCGCAGGGTGTGCGTCGGGTTCGGGTTGCCCGGCTCATCCTTGTAGATCTTGATCGCCGCGATCGCCCCGCCGTTCGCGCCGAGGTCCGGGAGGAGCGAGTACCGATAGCGGAAGAAGACGTCCTCGGAGCCCTTCCGGACGAGCGCCGTCCCGAGCCCGTCGAGCGCGCCGCCGCCGCCGATCCGGCCGTCGGCGTCGCCGCGGGCGCCGCCGCCGTCGCGCCACTTGAGGAGCGCCGAGTCGAAGCGGTCGTCGGCGTCGATCGAGAACGTGAGGACCGGGCCGTCCGTCAGGACCGAGATCCCGGCGGCGTACGCCGCCATGCCGCGCTCCCCCGAGGTCAGGCCCGGCTGCCCGTCGGCGAAGACGTACGTCCGCACGCAGCCGAACGGGCTCGAGCCGACGCTGTAGGTCTCCTGGAGCGCGAGCGGCGTGGCGAGGCGCGAGATGTCGTAGTTGAAGTCGCCGTGGGCGTCGGACCCGCCCGCGATGAAGACCTTGCGCGGGAACTTGCGGTCCGGCTCGTTGACGAAGCCGTACGCGAACAGCTCGGCGATCGCGCGGTGCCAGTAGACGAGCCCCTCCTGGACCTGGCGGTCCCAGTTCCGGTTCCCGCGCTGCCAGTCGGGGTCGGTGAAGGGGTTCAGGTCCTCGAAGTCGATGGCCGAGCTCGGCAGGGAGCGGGCCCCGCGTCCGTTCCAGAGCTGGAGCCCCTTGAAGACGAAGGCGGGCGGGCTCGCGTGGACGTGGTCCCGCGTCCGGAGGTTCGGGTCGAGCCCGAGGGCCACCTTCAGGTGGTCGTCGTTCCAGCCGAGGAAGCCGCCGAACGGGTGGGCGGCGTAGGAGAACGCATGCAGGTTCCCGAGCGGGGTCTGGTTCTGCTGGGCGCTGTCGCGGAGCACATCCTCGAGGACGACGTCGATGCTCGGGCTGCCCGGATCGGGGATCCACCCGCCCCCGTGCCACGGACCCTCGACGTGGTCGGCGCGGTAGTGCAGCATGTGCGCCCCGAGAGGGAGCGAGATCGTTATCCCGAGCTGGAACAGGATGTTGTCCTGGCGGACGGCCAGCTCCTCGCCCGACGCCGCGCCGAAGATCTCGCGGTAGCGCTCGCGCTCGGAGAGCGCCCCGCCGCCCGGGGCCGGGCTCGCCGCCGGCGAGGACGGGCCGCGCGGCGGTCGCCGGTCGGGGTGGTCCGGGTTCCCGAAGACGTTGTAGAAGCAGTTGTGGTCGGTCGTGATGACGTTGTCGCGCACGTCCGCGGGCGACGCGATCAGGCCCTTCGCATAGGCGCACTCGGCGATCATCTGGAGCGGCCCGCCGTAGGCCTTCCGCGGGGCGAAGAGGTTGATCGGGCTGTCGAAGAACCACTCGGCGATCGTGTGGACGTGGGCATCGTAGTAGCGGTTCTCGCCCGGGAGGGCCGGGAACGCGCTCGAGAGGAAGTCGACGGACACGACCTTGCGCGTCGTGCCGCTCCGCGTGATGTTGAAGACCCACAGGATCCGCCGGTGGTACTCCCACTGGACGGCGGAGTCGAAGTACTTCGTCGTGAGCTGGGTCGGCGTCGCCGGGACGCCGATCGCCTGCCGCGGCACGCGGATGATGTTGTGGCAGCCGTTCTCCTTCAGGTCCTGGTCCTTGAAGATGTTGAGGTCGGGGCCGCCCCCGGCGGTCGCGACCTGGCCCATCTCGTCGACGAGGAGGATCCCCGGCGCCGCCGTCGTCGGCGGCCCGCCGGCGCCGTCCAGGTACACGGTCGTCCCCGGAGCGGTCCGCTCCGGACGGTCCCGGGCGACGACCTCGCAGCTTCGCACGCGCAGGAAGCTGTCGTTGGAGGTGTCGCCCTTGCTCGGGACGAACACCTGGAGCGGGACGTAGGGCCGGCCGGCGATGACGCAGTCGGGCGCGTCGAGGATCACGTCGACGCCGTTCGACTGCTGGTAGAGGGGACCGATCGGCGTCGCCGTCGCCGTGCCGAGCTTCACGATGAGCTGGGCGGCGTTGTCGTCGGGCGTGACCTCGCCCGGCTGGGGCCGGACGAGGACCTCCAGCGTCACGCGCTCGGGCGCCGCGGCCGGGGCGACCCAGCGGAACGTCACCCGGGTCTCGCCGCCCGGCGCGAGCGGGACGGATCGGTTGCCGGCGGGCGTGCCGTCGGCGCTGAACACGACCTCGGCCGTCGTCCCGCGGTTGCCCGAGTTCCGGACGACCGCGTCGACCTCGACCGCGGTCCCGCTCGGGTCGGGACGGACGGCCATCGTCGCGACGCCCACGTCGACCTCGGCCCTCGGGTCCACCCGGACGCGCATCCGGCGCACGTTGTCGGCGCGCTCGGTCTCGCCCGCAACGGCGTCGACCGTCGCCTCGAGGTCGTGCGCGCCCGGCGGCGGGAGCATGCCCGCGGGCCACGCCAGGGCCAGGGTCCTTCGCTCTCCGATGGCCATCGCCGGCACGGCGACCTCGCCGACCTGGACCATCCGGGCCCCGCTGTCATAGCGCAGGCGCAGGACGCCGGCGGATGTCGGCCCGTTCCCCTGGTTCTCGACGCGCACGCGCACGGTCGGCGCCTGGCCCGGGTTGGGGACACGGGGGGTGACGACGATGCCCGTGACGGCGATGTCCGTATACAGGGGGTCGGCGCGCTGGAGCACCTTCAGGGCGTTGATCCGCCCGAAGGCGAACGTCTCGACCACCGGCGCGAGCGCCGGGATGGGGTCGACGCCCTGGCGGAGCGCCTGCGCGAGCTGCGGGCCGCCGAGCGCCGGGTTGAGGGCCCTGGCGAGGGCGGCGATGCCGGCGACGTGGGCCGAGGCGGCCGACGTCCCGCCCACGTACGCGTAGGCGCCGCCCGGCACGGGCGCGACCACCAGCTCGCCGGGGGCGAGCGTCGCGAGGCCGGGCGCGAGCACCGTCGAGAAGCCGACCTCGGGGCCGTTGCCCGAGGACCCGACCGCGATCACCCCCGGGTACGCCGCCGGGTACATCGGGTGGTTCACGTTCTCGTTGCCGGCCGAGGCGATGACGACCGCGCGCGAAGCGATGGCCCGGTCGACGGCCAGCCGGAGAGCCGGCGAGTCGATGGTCGAGCCGAGGCTCACGTTGATGATCGGGGCCTGCTGGCGCGCGGCGTAGTCGAGCCCGGCGACGAGGTCGGCGAAGGTCGCGCGGCCGTTGCCGTCGGCGACCTTCACCGGGAGGACGGTCGTCCGGAACGCCACGCCGGCGATGCCGTGACGGTTGTCGCCGCGGGCCGCGATGATGCCCGCGACGGCCGTCCCGTGGCCGTTGTCGTCGCGCGGTCCGGGCCCGGCGCCGCCCGCTCCGCCGTTCACGATGTCGATGCCGGGGAGCAACGCGCCGGCGAGGTCTGGGTGGGCGAAGTCGACGCCCGTGTCGAGGACCGCGACGACGACGCTCGGATCGCCCTTCGTCCGGTCCCAGGCGGCCTCGATGTCGATGCCGCGGGCCCCGGGCTGGAGCGGGTAGAGCTCGTCGTTCGGTCGGAACGCGGTCACGGCCACCCCGTGGGGCTCCGCGGAGAGCACGCCCGGAGCGCCCTCGAGCTCGGCCAGCAGGCCCTCGACGGTCGTGCCCTCGCGCCGCACGGCGAAGACGGCGAGGTCCGGGACGGCCCGGACGACCTCGAGGCCGTGGCGTCCCGCCAGCTCCTCGATGCGCGCCGCCGGGTCGAGCACGAGCAGGGCCTCGTCGCGGACGACGAGCTGCGGAGCGAAGCCCGGCCGGCGGAGGACGTGGACGTCGTGACGGCGGGTCGGGATCCGCGTCGCGTGTGCGAACCGCGCCGCGAGGAGCGCCGCCTCGAGGTCGCCGCAGCAGCCGTCGGCGTGGCCCGCCTCCCGGGTCTCGGGGGCCCCGGCGAGGCCCTCGCCGACCGCCGGGCGCGGGCCCTCGTCCCCGCCCGGCGCACCGGTCGCGGGGCCCGCCAGGACGGCGGCGATCGCCGGCACGGCGAAGGCGACCGCGGCGGCCCAGGCGGTGGAGAGCCGGCGGCGGCGCCGTCCGGACGCACCGGAAGCCGGCCGGCCCTTCCCGTGTCCTTCACGAACGGCGGCGTGGCCGTGGAGTCCCCTGGGCATCCCCACCCCCCCTCGGCGATCGAGACGATCACGGACCGGACCCTTCCCCCGGGGGCCCGGTCGCGCGCGGCGTCAGAGGCCGCGCATGTAGTTGCTGCCGGCCATCGTCTCCTTCGAGATCACTACGTTGACGCAGGCCGGAACGTTGGCCGCCATGGCCCTCTCGAGGGCCGGCCGGATGTCCTCCGGCCGCTCGACGTGCTCCCCGTGGCCACCGAGCGCCTCGCAGACGCGGTCGTAGCGCGTGCAGGCGAGGTCGGTCGCGAGCGCGGCGGCCGGTCCCGAGTGCATGGCGAGCTGAGGGTTCCGGATCTGGCCCCAGCCGGCATCGTTCGCGACCACGGTCACGAACGGGACCTTGTGCCGTCGTGGCACGCCATGTAGATCGGCGTGATGTGGCCGCCGCAGAGCGTGAAGATGTGGGTCACGCCCTCCTTCTTCAGCGCCCGGGCGACGAGCTGGCCCCCGCCCAGGTTCTCGAGCTTGCCGTCGGAGGTCACCGGTGCTCGCCTCCGGCCCCGCCGCCCGCGCCGGATCCCGGGGCCGCCCGCTTGCGCAGGTGAATGCGCCGGAACTCGGCCGCATCGACCTCCCGGCAGGCCGAGAGGAACCTCGGGTAGTCGGCGGCCTCCACCCGGTCGGGGAGGTTGATGACCGTCCTCGCCACCCGGATCTTTCGCCCCTCGGCGGACACCCGGAACGAGTACGAGCCGAAGCGATCCCGCACGAGCAGGTTCGGGGGCAGGGCGGCGACGTCGTAGCCCTCGCCCAGGTCGATCTCGACCTCGTCCACCTGCGCCCCCGCGCGCCGGAACAGCATCGGGTGCTCGCGCCGGCTCTTGCCGCCGAAGCGCTCGGTCAGCTCGAGGGGCGGGATCCCGGTCTTGATCGCGAAGAGGCCGTCGGACTCGACGGCGACTCGCGGCGCCTGGCAGGCGAAGACGAGCCGGAACGGCGCATCGGGTCTGTCGAGGTCGGGGACGTCGAAGCTCAGGAGCTTCGCCCCCGGGAACATCTCGTTCGCCTGGCGCTCGACGATGCTCTTGAGCTGGGCGCGCGGCATGGTCAGCACCCGCTCCTTGATGCCGAAACCCGGAGCGTCCGGCAAGACCATCTCCGCATCGCAGCGGGCGTCGGCGCCGTCCATCCGGAGGTGCAGGCGCGTGCGGGTCGCGCGGGCGACGAGGTCGTCGCGAGGCACGACCGCGAGCTCGCCCCCGAGGGGCGAGCAGATGAGGGCGGTCGCCCCCTGGTACTCGAGCGGCACCATGCCGTAGGGGAGGAAGCGGCCGCCGCGGAAGATCCAGGCCGGCGGCCCGTCGCGCGGCTCGATGAGGAGCGCCGTTCCCGGCAGGAGGTCGGGGCGCGGACGCTCCCACTCGACCGGGGGCGAGAGGTCGGGGTTGGTGCCGACCCGCACCGGCCGGCACGGGACGCCGGCGGCGTCGAGGAGCGCCTTGAGGAGCAGGTCGCGCGGCCCGGCGCGCTCGTGGAAGACCTGGGCGGCCGTGAGGCCGCCGGAATCGCCCTTCACGTGGTCGGCGACGAAGCGGTGGAGGGCGAGGGCCTTCGCCCGGTCGCCCGCGAGGCCCTCGGTCGCCTTCTCCGCCGCCGCCCGGAGCTCGGGGACGAGCGCCGTCCGGCCGAGCCAGCGGTCCAGGCAAAGCTCGTGCAGGTCCTCCCAGGTGCGGCGCTCGATGACCTCGACCCAGGGCAGGATCTCGTCGCGCTCGGGCATGAGCGGTTCGGGGTCGATCCGGCCGACGTCGCGGTTCTCCCAGCGGTAGATGCGGGCCCCGCCGCGCTCCGTGACCTCGGGCTCGCGGAAGTTCCGGGAGACGGGGTCGAGCTCGACGCCCCGCTCCGCGATGACGACGTAGCGCGAGAGGACGAACGGCTCCGTCAGCGACGGATCCTGGAAGTAGAACTTGCCCGGCGACACCTGGAACTCGTCGGCGTCGTCGTGGTCCTCGAGGTAGCGATACTCGACGACCGAGCCCGGCGCCAGGCCGGGCATGAGGATCTCGGCGGTCGCGTCCGTGATGACCGGCTCGAGGACCTCGCCCGAGGGCAGGATCGTCCGGACCTCGAGGATCTCGCCCGGGATGCGGATCGTGTGGTAGCGCTCGACCCCCTTCGCGTCCAGGATCTTGAACGCCTGGTGGACGATGTCGGTCCGCGCCCCCCGGCCGTAGATGCGAGTGACGGAGAGGTCGATGAGGCAGATGGAGCTCGCCTTCGGGTGCTCGGTCTGACCGGGCGCCGTCGCGAGCGCGGCGCGGAGATCGACCTCGTACGGCTTCGCGAAGTCCCAGTCGACGCCCCGCATCCGCTCGAGCATGCGCCGGAGCGAGGCCTGGGCCGGGTCGAGGGCGAGCGTCCGGTCGAGGAGCTTCAGGGCGTCGTCGCGCGCGCCGGCCTCGAGCAGGGCCTCGCCCGCGAGGCGCGGGTAGCGGGCCTCCGCGGGCACGAGGTCGGCCGCGGCCAGGTAGAGCTTCGAGGCGCCCGCCAGGTCGCCCCGGGCCCGCACGACGCGGGCGACGGCCTCGATCCGCGAGGGGTCCTGGGGGCGGCGCTCGAGGAGCCGGCGCCGCATGGCCTCGGCCGCCTCCAGGTCGCCGGCGCCCTCGAGCCGCGAGGCGATCCGCTCCTCGAGACCCGGCATCGCCGCATCGAGCAAGGCGGCCTTCCTCAGACACTCGAGCTCGCGCTTGACGTCTCCCTTGCGCCCGTGGAGGTCCGCCTGGGCGTACCAGCCGCGGGCCGAGTCCGGGACGAGCTCGAGGTGGCGGGCGACGTGGGTGAAGGCGTCGGACTCGAAGCCCTGCTCGCGGCAGAGCTCGGCGACCTCGAGGTGGAGCGACGCCCGCTTCGGTCGCCGGGCCGCCAGGGAGCGGAGGGCGCGGATGGCCTCCTCCGGCCGTCCCTCCTCGGCGAGCCGCTTGGCGAGGCGCTCGAGCCCGGGCCCGAACTCGGGGTCGGCCGCGCGCGCCCGCTCGTCCGCGGCCCGGGCGACGTTGCGCCGGTACGTCTCCGGCAGGTGCCGCGCGTCCTCCGCGATCCGGGCGTGCAGGACCTGCAGGTGAGCGGATGCGCGCGCCATCTCGGCGGCCCTCTCCGCGTGCGGAAGCGCCTCCGACGGGACGCCGGCGTCCGCGAGGACGTAGGCGAGCGCCGCCCGCGGCAGGGGGTCCGCCGGCGCGGCCGTCGCCGCGCGCTCGAGGAGGGTGGCGGGCGTCGCGAGAGGCTCCGGGGCGGCGCCGGCCGCGGAGAGGTCGAGCGGGTGGATGCGCTCCCCGGCCTCGACGGCGATCCCCGGGAGGACCGCGCCCTCCGGGTCGACGAGGCGGGCCTCGAGGACCGCGTAGGGGTCGCCGACCTTGACGAGGAGCCGGTTCCACCCGCCCCCGACGGTCACCTCCACCTCGACGCCGAGCGGGAGGTACGCCGTCGAGCGGTCGAGGTCGGCGACGAGGCCCCCGTTCCACCACGCCTTGAACGACCCGGTGCAGCGGATGGCGAGGACGGCCGCCGTCCCGGCCTCGCCGCCCCGTACCTGGGCGAGCGCGTAGGCCGCCCCGCGCTCGGGCCGCAGGTAGACGAAGGGCGCGATCCCGTCGGCGAGCGGCGCGACCTTCGCCGCCTGCCAGCGGACGGGGCCGCGCGCCCCGGGGTGCGCCTCGTCGATGGCGAGGACGCGCGTGCGCTGCGCCGCCTCGATGGGGAACGCCCGGCCGTGGACGGCGTGCCGGGAGGAGCCGAACGGCCCGAGGACGAGCCAGTCCCGGATCGTCCCGCGGCGCGCCCGGGCCGCCTCGGCAGCCCCGGCGTCGCCCCTCGCCTCCTCGAGCCGGGCGAGCAGGCGCAGGGCGAGGTCGCGGTTCCATCGGAGGTACGGGCCCGAGGCCTCGGCCTCGAGGAGGCGCACCACGCCTGCGCGCAGCGACTCGCGGGCGGCGCTCGAGTCGAGGTCGAGGCCGGCGAGCCGGGAGAGCGCGAGGTGCGCGCCCGCCGAGCCCGGCTCCCGGATCGCGGCCTCGACGAGCCGGGCGGCGAAGGCCGCGTCGTCGCCCGCAGCCTCGGCGGAGGACGTCAGCGCCTCGTAGCCGGGGACGTCGACGAGGGGTTCCTTCCTCGTCTCGGCCCCGGCCGGGGCCGCCTTGACGGTCGCCGCCGCGGCGAGGAGGAGGACGATCGCGGCTCGGGTCGCGGTTCGCGTCATTGCTCGGTCGGGCCTTCCCCGAGGATCGCGCGCTCCTCGTCGGCGCGGTCGACCTCGACCGCGAAGCGGCGGAACTCCTCGTACTTCTCGACGGGCACGCGCTGGGCCCGCATCTCCACGATGCGGCGCACCCTGAGCGTCCGCCCGTCGACCTCGTAGACCTTCCGGTACCGCCCGAACTCGCTCTCGACCTCGGCCGGCTTCGGGGTCTCGCGAACGGTCATCCCCTCGGGCAGGGTGTACTCGACGACCTCCTCGACGCCGCTCGGGATCGGCAGGACGACGTCGAACCGCCGCTCGGCCTTCGGGGCGAGGTCGCGCGCCTTGGCCACGTAGAGCCAGCGGAAGAGCACGCTCCGCACCTCCTCGAGCGCGAAGCCTCGCGATCCCGTCTTCACGAGCTTCGGCACCTGGAGGCGGAAGCGCACCTTGACGGGCGTCCCGAGGTCGCCGAGGTCGCCGAACTCGGCGTCGAGCGCCTGGGCCCCGGCGAGCTCGCGCCCGTAGATCCTCTCGAGCATCTCGCGCCGTTGCCCCGGCTGGGAGAAGACCTCGCGGATGCCCGAGGCGAAGCGGCCGGTCGGCGCAAGCTCGCTCTCGATCGTCGCACCCCCGCCCGGCGCGAGCACGACCCGGTGCCGCTCGCGGATCCCCTGGTCGAACGGCTCGGGCCACGCGATGCGCTTCAGCTCCCCGCCGGTCTCGCGGACGACGAGGCAGGTCGCCCCGCGGTCCATGGCCGGCAGGTTCGTCGCCTCGTGGTGCTGGGCCGTGCCGTCCAGGAACCAGCCCTCGCCGCCCGCCGGGTCGGGAACGTAGGCGATGCAGTGGTTGAAGTGGCTCATGAGCGGGAGCGTGAAGTCCTCGCGGCCGCGGCGCGACTGCCCGTCGATCAGCACCGGGTACGCCGGGATCCCGACGACGCCCAGCATCGTCGAGATGAGCGTGGCCTTGTCCTTGCAGTCGCCGAAGCGGCGGGCGAAGATCGCGGTCGCGTTGTAAGGCTTGAAGCCGTGGACGCCGAACTCCCACTTGTCGTTGTAGCGGATGTCGGTGACCACGAAGTCGTAGATCGCGCGGATCTTGGCCTCGCGGGTCGAGGCGCCCGCGACGAGCTGCTCGACCTTCGCCCGGAGCTCTTCCGAGACCTCGAACTGCTTGCGCACGAGGCTCCAGTACCAGCGCGCGAAGGCGTCCCAGTCGGCGAAGGTCGAGACCTGCACGCACGGAAGGACCTCGTCGAGCGGGGGCATGTCCGGCTCGGCCTCGAGGCGCGGGACGCCCGTGCGCTCCCAGGCGTACGCGACCGTCTTCCCGTCGGGCCCCGGCCGGACGTCGGGCTCGAGCTCGATCCCGCGCCGGTTGAAGTAGAACCGGCGGTCGGCCGGGACGACGAGGACGAAGCGCGTCCGCTCGATCGGCACGAGGTCCTGGAAGTAGAAGGTCTTGCCGAAGTAGTCGCCGAAGAAGCTCTGCGTCAGGTCGTCGACCCGGTGCTCGAGGACGACGATGTCGCCGATCTCGAGGGCCGGGAGATCGACGGAGATGCGCGAGTAGGTCGTGAACTCGCTCGCCTGCTCGCGGCCGCGCGCGTCGATCCGCGCCTCTTCCCGCCGGCCGTCCTTGCGGATCACCGTCGCCCGGCGGAACGTCGCCTTCTGCTCGCCGACGGCGTAGGGCACGGCGTAGGCGTCGTAGCCGTCGACGCCGTCCTGGTTCTCGATCCGCACGACCTCCTGGACGAACTCGCTCGAGGTCCCGTCGCGGTTGACCTTGTCGACGACGAGGTAGAGGAGCTTGCGCGCGCTCGCCTCGGGGTCGATCGGGACGGCCTTTGCGGCCGCGACGATCGTCTCGACGTCGAGCTTGTGGTCCTCCTCGAACGGGCGCTCCTCGCGGAGGAAGTCGACGTGCTTGCGGACGTCGACGAGCTTCGGGTTCAGGGCCAGCGCCCGGCCGAAGAGCTCGAGCGCCCGCTCGCTCGCGCCGAGCCTGAGCGCGATCCGCCCGAGGGCGGCGAGAACGGCGTCGTCCTCGGGGGCGATCTCGAGGGCCATCCGGATCTCGCGCTCGGCCTCGACCAGCTTCCCGGCGGCCTCGAGGAGCCGGGCCCGCTCGAGGCGCGGGCCGACGGCGGCCGGAGCGAGCCCGATGCCGGTCTCGATCTCGGCGAGCGCGCCGTCCAGGTCGCCGCGCGCCCAGAGGATCTCGACGAGCCCGCGGCGCGCGTACGCGTGCCGCGCGTCGCGGGCCAGGGCGGCCCTCAGCAGGCGCTCCGCCTCCGCCACATCGCCCCGCGCCCGCGCGACCCTCGCCAGCCGGGCGAGGACGTCGGGGAGCCGCCGCCCGGCCTCGTGTTCCGCCAGCTCGCGCCAGTGCCCGCGGGCGAGGACGTCGAAGCCTCGCCGCTCGAGGATCTCGCCCTTCAGGACCAGCGCCTCGATCGCATCCGGGTTCGCCCGCAGGGCGCGGTCGACGTAGGCCTCCGCCCGGGTCGCGTTCTTGAGCGAGCGGAGGTAGTAATCGGCGAGCAGGACCGCGATCCGGGCGTGGCCGGGCGCGAGCTCGAGCGCGCGCTCGAGCTCGACCCGCCGCGCGTTCTCCTCGCGGTTGACGCTGAACTCGCCCGCCTGCGCGCTCACGAACCCGAGGTACGCCCGGTAGACGGGGTCCTCCGGCGCGAGCTCGACCGCGCGCCTGAAGGCCTCGCGGTCGGGATGCTCGTTCTCGTCGTGGGCCCGGGACCGGTACGCGAGGTAGCCGAGGTGGAAGGCGTCGTGGGCGGTCGCCTGCTTCGTGCGGGCGAGCCCCTCCAGGTGGTCGATCGCCCCTCGCACGACGGCGTGCTGGGCGCGGCCGTGGCCCGGCTCGCCCGGCTTCGGCGGCGTGTAGTCGAACGCGGGGGAGTCCGGGTCCGGGGTCGCCGTCCGCACGGCGACCCGCCCGCCCTCGGGGCTCGTGATCCGGACCGAGAAGCCCCAGGAACCGCGCCGCTCGGCCACCTTGAGCAGCAGCCGGTTCCAGCCCGGCCGGATGACGACGGGGACGACGTCCTGGTCGAGCTCGCGCGTGCGGTAGGCGTCGCGGACGAGCGCCTCGCCGTCGTTCCAGAAGACCTTGAGGCCCTCGTCCGATCCGATCCGGAGGGCCGCCGGCTGCGGCGTCTCGCCCTCCCCGAAGATGTAGGCGAGCGCGTACGCGAGGCACTCGTCGTTCGGGCGCAGGATCGCGTCCAGGTCCACCTCGCCGAGGAAGGCCTCCTCGACCGGGACCAGCCAGCCCACCTCCTTCGCCTTCCCCGCGTACCGGGCCGCGATGTCGATCCCGCGCTCCGGCCCGTAGGGCGTCGCGAAGCCCCCGCCGCGCTCGTTGTCGAACGGGCCCGCGATCGCGAAGCGGCCGATGAAGCCCAGGAATCCCGCCCACTCGCGCGCCTGGCCGCGGTCCCCCCGCGCGAGCGCGGCCTGCATGCGCGCGAAGGCCGCCCGGGCGTGAAGCGCGTTCGGCGCCCGCCGCCCGCCCTCCGTCGAGAACACCATGTCGGCGAGCACGCGCTCGAGGTCCGCGAAGCGCGCCGTCCTCTCGGCCGCGAACTCGAGCTTGAGGACGTAGACCTCCGCCCGCGCGAACGCCGCCGCGCGCGCGTCGTCGTCGCCGCCGGCCGCCAGGCCCTCGCCCAGGGCCGACCCGAGGGCCGCCGCGAAGGCGTCGAAGGCGGCGTCGTAGTCCGCCCGCGCCTCGGCGACGAGAGCGCGGCGCTCGAGGGCGTGGCTCGCGGCCGCTCGCGCCGCGACGGCCGGCGGCGCCGTCGCCTGGGCGGCGGCCGCCTTCGGCGAGACGAGCGCGACCGCCGCCATCGCGACGAGCGAAAGGGCGTGGATCAGGCTCGCTCGGGCTCGGGTCTCGGCCATCGAAAAAGTCCTTCCGCAACGTTCGGCGCGGAGTCTACCACGGGGGTCCGACACCTTCCGAACGTTCTTCAAAAGTTTTTCTAACTGGCGGGACAGGAGCTACTTGCCCTTGACGAGAAAAGCGTCGGCCCACGCCCCGCGGGCGAGCGTGTCTCCGGTCGGCCCGAAGTCGGCGACGAGCTCGATCTTGCGGGCCCCCGCGACCTCGACCTCGACCGGTCGCGCCCCGTCCGTCGTGAGGAGGAGCAGCCCCTCGGGCCCGAGCGCGGGCTTGCCGTCGACCAGGACCTGGAAGCGGACCGACCCGGGGGCCGGCTTGCCGCGCGCGTCGTCCGTCAGCCCGGCGACGGCCCGGAACTTCCGGTACTCGCCGCGGAGGTCGTAGGCGAGCCGCGAGTACGCGTGGACGCCGAGCCCCTTCCGGTACGCGCGGCCGTCGATCCGGATCGGACCCTGCTCGACGACGCTCGCGTCCCGCCGGTAGGGGTACGTCACGTACACGAGGCTCGGCCGCTCCTCCTTCTCGACCGGCTCGAGGTCGGACACGTAGGAGAACGACCCGTTCAGGAACGACAGCGTCCGGACCTCGGCGGCCCTCACCGTCGCGCCCTCCGCGAAGCTCGTGTCGATCGTGAACGTCGAGCTCTTGTAGGAGACGAGCTTGCCCGTGACGACGCTCCCATCGGCGAGCTCGAGCCTGGCCTTCAGGTCCTTTCCGGGCGCGGCCGGGGACCCGACGAGCGAGACCAGCACGCCCAGCAGGCGGTCCGTGCCGACCGGCACGAGGCCGCCGAAGGCCTCGGAGTCGATCGTCACGCCCTTCTCGTCGATGTGGTCGAGCAGGCCCTCGATCTTCCCCCAGGACTTCTCGATCACGATGTCCTGCTTGTTCGCGAGCGGCAGGAGGTCGCGCCGGAAGCGCAGGACGGACGCGGGATCCCCGTTCCAGATGAGGGCGCGCAGCGACTCGAGCTTCACCCTGGCGATGCCGAGCGAGCCGGTCCGCACCGAGACGGCGGCCGAGTCCCCGCCCACGACCTCGCCCGAGAGCTCGTCGCCGCCGACGAGGATGGCGCGCGCCGGCGCCGGCCGCGGCTCGCGGTCGGCCGCGGGGAAGCGCACCTCCTTGACGTCGGCGCAGGGGATCTCGCGCGTCGCCGCCTTGAGCACGAGGACGCCGCCCCGCTCCTCGATCGAGATCAGGGCCTCGTCGTGGTCGCCGTCGAGGCTCGAGATCTGCTCCGCCCGCGCGGTCGGCGCCGCCGCGAGCCCGAGCGCCGGGACGAGCGCCAGCGCGACCGGGAGGGCGAGGTCCGTGACGAGGGCGGGAAGCGGAGGGAGAGCGCGGAAACGTCGAGTGGCGTTCGGCATGGGGCCTCCCGGAAGAACGTCGCGAGCCTTTCCTCTATATACGAGGATGCCGGCGCTGTCAAACGCCTTACGGCTCGCGACGCGGCCCGCGACGCGGGGGAGCGGGCCCGGGCCCTCGCCCTACACCTCGACGATGCCCTGGGAGATCGCGTACCGGACGAGGTCGGCGATGTTGTGGATATCGAGCTTCCGCATGATGTTGGCGCGGTGGGTCTCGACGGTCTTCGGGCTCACGTTGAGCTCGCGCGCGATCTCCTTGCTCGACTTGCCCTCGGTGAGGAGGCGCAGGATCTCGCGCTCGCGCGCCGTGAGGATCTGGAAGGGCGACTCCGCCTCGGACCGCTCGCGCCGGAGGCGCAGGTACTCGGAGACGATCGTGTCCGAGATCGCCGGCGAGAGGTAGCGGCGGCCCTGGGAAGCGCTCTCGATCGCCTCGAAGAGGTCCGGGGCGCGGATGTCCTTGAGGATGTAGCCGACGGCGCCCGACTCGAACGCCCGGGCGATGAACTCCTCGTCGGCGTGGACGGAGAGGACGAGGACGTTGGTGCCGATCGACATCTTGCTGATGCGGCGCGCCGCCTCCAGCCCCGAGAGCCCGGGCATCGTGATGTCCATGAGGACGACGCGCGGCTTCTGGGCCTTCACCATCTCGAGGGTCTCGCGACCGTCCGCGGCCTCGCCCGTCACGGCGAAGCGCGGGTTCTCGTCGAGAAGGCGCTTCAGGCCCTGACGGAAGATCGTGTGGTCGTCCGCGAGGAGGACCGAGATGGAATCGCTCGGCGTCTCGGTGGGCGCCGGCGCCCGTTGCACGCGGGTTGCCCGCTCCCGTCGCCGCTCCTTGATCATCGGGCTGGCCTCGTCCTGGCTAGGGGGACCTCGAGGGTGATGACGGTCCCGCGACCGAGGCGCGACTCCACCCGGAACTCGCCGCCGAGCAGGCGCGCCCTCTCCTTCATCCCGACGAGCCCGAGCCCGCTTCGAGCGGGCCCGCCGCGCGCACGGCCGCGGTCCTCGTCCCGACCGCCGGGCGCGCTCGGGCGCGTCGCCCGCTCCGCCGGCGGCACCGACATGGCTTCGGGTCGATCGCGACCTCGGTCGCGATCGCGATGCGGACCGGGAAGGCGGTGGCCGGCGCGGGCGCCGCCCGGGCCGTCCGGCGCGGCGGCGCGGGCGTCGTCCGGCGCGGGCGCCAGGCCCGGCGCGGGCGGCGTGAAGCCGCGCCCGTCGTCCTCGATCGTGAGCCTCAGCGCCCCGTCCTTCTTCTGGGCGTCCAGCCGGACGCGGCTCGCGCCCGAGTGGCGAACGGCGTTCCAGAGCGCCTCCTGGATGATCCGGTAGACCTCGTGCTCGACGTCGGGGTCGAGCCGGCCCTCGAGGCCCTCGAGCCGCGCCTCGACGGCGAGGGCGGGCGTCAGGCGCCGCGCCTCGGTCACGAGCATCTCGACCGCCCGCCGCGCCCCCGTCCCCGGGAGCGGCCGCGATCGCAGCGCCCGCCCGAGGTCCCGCAGCTCCTGGAAGGCCGCCGACAGCCGGGCCGCCAGGGCCTCGAGGTCCGCCGCCGAGGGCGTCCGGCCGGGCGCGCCCTCGCGGCGGGCGACGAGGGCCAGCCGCTCGACCTCGAGCGCGGCCGCGCCCACGGTCTGGGCGACGCCGTCGTGGACCTCGCGGGCAAAGCGCCGGCGCTCGCGGTCGACCGCCTCGGCGCCTTCGCGCGTCGCCTGCTCGCGGAGGGCGAGCCCCTCGAGGAGCAGGGCCGCCCCGTCCACGGCGACGAGGGCGGTCTCGCGGTCGGCGTCGTCGAAGGCGCGCCCGGCGTCGGGCGTGAAGGCGAGGACCACCGGCCGGGCCGGTCCGAACGGACCGCGGCCGACGGCGCTCGCGCTCGGGTCGGTCCGCGCGCGGCGCGCGTCCGGCGCCGTCGCGGCCGCCGGCTCGTCGTCTCCGGCCGGGGCCGCCTCGACGGGGGCGGCGATGGCGAGGGCCGCGTCCGATGCCCGGAGCGGCGCCGCGATCGCCGCGCGCGCGCCGGCCGCCCGGAGCGCCCGCTCGACCGCATCGGCGGGCTCGCGGCCGGCGAGGTCGGCGCCGGTGGCCGGCTCGCCGCCGAGGAGGGCCTGGGCGACGAGCCCGCGGTCGCCCGGGGCGAGGTCGAAGTCGGTCGGGAAGCGCGCCGGCGCCCCGTGCGAGGCCGCGACCGCGAGGCGAAGGCCGCCCGCGCTCGCGCCCGCGGTCGACGAGTCGAGGAGCACCACGGCATCGACGTCGAGCGCGCGGGCGGCGGCCGCGCAGAGGCTGCGGAGGGCGGGAGCGCGCTCGCGGGCGGAGCGGATGACCTCGAGCAACCGACCGACCGCGCGCAGCCGGTCGGCGCCGCCGGCCCGCTCGCCGGTGCCAGCGCGGGGCGGAGGAGCGACGGATGGCCCGGGGCGATGGCCGGTGGAGGCGGGAGCCGGGGTGACGGGAGGGGAGGCGGCGGCGGGCGAACGCGCGTCCTCGTCGAGCCCCTCCGGACCCGGTCGCGGACCGGCCGGTCGCGCTCTCGACCCGCGCTCTCTTTCTCTGCCAGGCCACCGGTCGCCATCTCGGGGACGGGGTGGCTCGCGCCGCTTCATTCGACTGCCGCCTCTTCCGTAAGGCGTCGCACCTATGACAGGCCGGACCGCCGGTGGCATCTTACCGCCCGAAGGGCGTGGATGCAAGCGCTCGGCCGGTTCCCCGCCCCGGAAGCCGACTCCGGGGCACACCGCAGCGGCTTCGCGCCCCGGGCATAGGGAGAGCCTCGAAGGGCGAGCCGCCCGCGATGATGTTGCAAAACCCTACAGCTCGGGCGGCACCCGGCCCTGCGTTGTTTCCCGCACCCGCCGCCCCGGATCGAGGAGCGGCGGAGAGGATCGGAGTCATCCGAGCGCCTGCCCGAGCGGCCCGCGAAACGCCGCCACCAGCGGCTCGAGCGGGGAGGCGACGGCGGCGCGGCCGTCGAGCCCGACGATCCGCACGCCGGCGGCGGCGTCCGTCACCCGTCCGAGGCGCCCGACCGGGACGCCCGCCCCCGCCAGGCGACGCTCGAAGGCCGGCGCCGCCGCCTCGCCGACCTCGACCAGGAAGCGCGACGGCGTCTCGGAGAAGAGGAGGACGGCGTCGTCGCGCACGTCCGGCGCCGGGGCCGCGGCGAGGTCGAGGTCGAGGCCGAGCCGGCCGCCGATCGCCATCTCGGCGGCCGCGACGCCGAGCCCGCCCTCCGAGAGGTCGTGGACGGCGCGCGCCTCGCCCGCGCGGATCGCCGCGTGCACGGCGCGGAACGTCTCGAGCGCGGCCCGCGGCGCGGCGCGCGGCACGGCGCCGCCGGCGAGGCCGCGGAGGGCGTGGAACGCCGACCCGCCGAGCTCGGCCCGCGTCAGGCCGACCTGGTAGACCGGGTCGCCCGCCCGCTTCAGGTCGGAGGTCGTCGAGCGCGCGATGTCCGGGACGATCGCCAGGGCCGAGACGAGCAGCGTCGGCGGGATCGCCCTCCGCCCGGCGGCCGTCTCGAGCTCGTTGTTGAGGCTGTCCTTGCCCGAGATGAACGGCGCCCCGAGCCCGAGCGCGGCCGCGAGGCAGCCCTCGCAGGCGAGCACCAGCGCCCCGAGCGTCTCCTCGCGGCGGCAGTCGCCCCACGAGAAGTTGTCGAGGAGCGCGGTCCGGTCGGGGTCGCCGCCGACGGCGACGACGTTGCGCACGGCCTCGTCGACGGCGGCCAGGGCCATGAGGTACGGGTCGAGGTCGCCGTACCGCGGGCAGATCCCGCACCCCACGGCGATCCCCGTCCGCGACGCGGCCCGCCCGCGGACCACCCGCGCCGGCACCAGCACCGCCGCGTCGCCCGGCCCATCCTCGCGCGCGCCGACGAGCGGCTTGACGACGCCCGTCCCCTGGACCTCGTGGTCGTACTGGCGGACGATCCACTCCTTCGAGCAGACGTCCCAGCTCGCGAGCAGGGCGAGCGCGTCCGCCGTGAGGTCCGGCGCCCCCGGCCGCCCGGCGTAGGACCCGACCGGCGGCTCGCGCCGCTCGGGCGCGCGCCAGGCGGCCTCGCGCTCGACCCGCGGAAGGCCGTCGTGGAGGAAGCGCCCGTCGAGGCGCCCGACCTCGACGTCGCCGTGGCGGAGCACGAGGTCGCCCGTGCCCGTGAACGAGCCGATCGGCGTCGCCTCGACGTCCTCGGCCGCGAAGAGCGCGAGCAGCTCGTCCTGGCGCTCGGGCGGGACGGCGAGGACCATCCGCTCCTGCGCCTCGGAGATCCAGATCTCGGCGGGCGTGAGCCCCTCGTACTTGAGCGGGACGCGCTCGAGCTGAACCTCGGCCCCGAGCGTCTCCGCCATCTCGCCCACGGCGCTCGAGAGCCCGCCCGCCCCGCAGTCCGTGACCGCCCGGAAGAGCCCGCGGTCGCGGGCCTCGAGGAGGACGTCGTGGACGCGCTTCTCCTCGATCGCGTTGCCGATCTGGACGGCCCCCGAGCTCAGGCGCTCGCTCTCCTCCGTCAGCTCGGCCGACGAGAACGTCGCCCCGTGGATGCCGTCCCGCCCCGTGCGCCCGCCGGCGACGACGATCGCGTCGCCGCGGGCCGGGGCCTTGGCCACCCGGTCCCTCGGGATCACGCCGACCGTCCCGCAGTAGACGAGCGGGTTGCCGACGTAGCGGCGGTCGAAGACGACGGCCCCGTCGAGCGTCGGGATCCCCATCCGGTTCCCGTAGTCGCGGACGCCGGCGACGACCCCGCGCAGCACGCGGCGCGGGTGGAGCGCCCCGGTCGGCACGTCCTCGGGCCTCGTGTCGGGGGGCGCGACGCAGAAGACGTCCGTGCCGGCGACGGGCGTCGCGCCGAGGCCCGTCCCGAGGATGTCGCGGATCACGCCGCCGACGCCGGTCCCGGCGCCGCCGTAGGGCTCGAGGGCCGACGGGTGGTTGTGCGTCTCGACCTTCATGGCCACGCCGAGCTCGTCGTCGAGCGCGATGACGCCGGCGTTGTCGACGAAGACCGAGAGGCACCACGGCCGCGCGAGCTCGCGCGTCGCCCGGACGATCGTCTCCTTGAGCAGGCTCCCGTAGCGCTTCTCGCCGCCGACGGCCTCGGCGCCGGTCCACGGCATCGGCCCGCGGTAGCGCACCGGACCCGCGATCGTCTTGTGCTTGCAGTGCTCGGACCAGGTCTGCGCGATCGTCTCGAGCTCGACGTCCGTCGGGGCGCGGCCGAGCCCGCGGAAGTGCGCGGCGATCGCCTCGATCTCCACGGCCGAGAGCGACAGGCCCCGCTCGCGGTTCGCGCGCTCGAGGTCGGCGATCGGGATGGTCCGGCGCGGCGCCGGCCGCGCGCGGCGCGCGTCCTTTGGCGGGAAGCCCGGGCCCTCGATCACCTCCTCGATGAGCGGGTTCGCGAGCGCCTTGCGCGCGGCCCGCTCGACCTCGTCCGCGGCCAGCGTCCCGTCGACGTAGGCGCGCCGCCCGACCCGCACGGACGTCACCCGCTCGCCGATCCCGAGGTCGAGCAGCGCCTTGCGGAGGCTGCCGACGACCGGGTCCATGACGCCGGGGCGGCGGATCACCGTGAAGATGCGGCCCGGGAAGGCCGGGGCCAGGCCCTCGGGGGCGGCGACGGCGTAGCGCTCGGCGACCGGATCGGCGAGGACCTCGGCGGCCGCCCGCTCCGCGTCGCCGCGGTCGAGGGCGCCCGCGAGCTCGTAGAGGCGCGCCGTGCGCACGCCCGTCGCGCCCGCGATCCCGAGCTCCCGGAGGACGTGCAGGATCGCCTCGCCCTCGCGGTCGGGCAGGCGCTCGGACGGGCACACCTCCACGATGAAGCGGCGCGCGGGCACGGGGCGGTCAGCATAGCCGGCGGGCCCCGGGCGTCAAGGCGGCTTGACTTCGGGCGCGGGCCCGTGGATCTATTACCGCCATGGACCCACGAAGCCGCTTGCGCCCCGTCGCGGCCGCGGTGACCCTCGCGCTCGCCGCCGGCGCCGTCGCCGCCGCCGGCAGCGCCTGCACCGCCCCGGCGATGCACCTCTCGCGCGCCGAGGACTTCCGCCTCCTCCTCGAGGACGGCCGCACGCCGGCGCGCGGCGCGGGCCGGCTCGTCGTCACGTTCTTCGAGACGGGGCTCGGCGACGCGACGCTCGTCGAGCTGCCGGACGGGCGGGCGTTTCTCGTGGACGCCGGCATCGGCTGGCACGTCGACCACATCCTCCGGTACCTCGACGTGCGCGGGATCGAGCGCCTCGACGGGATCGTCCTCACCCACCCGCACTTCGACCATTACGGCGGGATCGCCGAGATCGTCGAGCGTGTCCCGACGGCCGCCCTCTACCACAACGGCGTGCGCGGGCGGCTCGGCGCCTGGCGGCGCACGGAGTCGACGCTCGCCGCGCGCGGCGTCCTTAGCGTCGTCGTCCGGCGCGGCGACGAGCTGGCGAGCCTCGCCCGGCCGGGCACGGGCGCGTCGGTCGAGGTCCTCTACCCCGACGACGGCGCGTCCGCCCGCGGCGCCGTCGAGAACAAGAACCGCGGGACCGTCGTCTTCCGCCTGACCCACGGGGCGCTGCGCTTCCTCTTCCTCGGCGACGCCGAGTGGGCCGAGGAGGAGCGGCTCCTCGCGCTCGAGGGCGCGGACGGCCTCGCGGTCGACGTCCTCAAGCTCGGGCACCACGCGAGCCCGCTCTCGGGCGGGGAGGAGTTCCTGCGCGCCGTGCGCCCGCGCGTGGCCGTCGCCATGGGGACGGAGGTCGTGAACGTCCCGCTGTTCTGGCCGAAGCCGAACCGCCGGATCCGGCGGGTGCTTCGCGACCTCGGGACCCCGATCCTCACGACGGGCGACGACGGCGCGATCCAGATCGTCTCGGACGGCCGCGACCTGCGCGTCCACACGCTCGAGCGGGCGCTTGCGCGCCGCTCGTCGCGCTCTTAACGTTACATCATGGCGGCGCGCGAGATCGCGGGCGAGGCGACGGACCTCGAGGCCGCCGCGGAGGCGCGGCGGCTCCCGGAGGCGGCGCGGCTCGCGGCCCGGCGCGAGGTCGCGCGGCTCTCGGCCCCGGGGCTCACGCCTCCCGACCGGGCGGCGGCCCGGGCCTACGTCGAGGCGCTCCTCGCCCTCCCCTGGGAGGGCGGGCCGGCGCCCGCCGTGGACCCGGAGCGAGTCCGCGACGCCCTCGAGCGGCGCGTCTTCGGGCTCGACGAGGCCAAGCGCCGGATCCTCGAGCGCGCGGCGCTCCTCAAGCTCGGGGGCGGGCGGTCGCGGAGCCCGACGCTCCTCCTCCTCGGCCCGCCCGGCACCGGCAAGACGGCGCTCGCCGCCGCCCTCGCCCAGGGGCTCGGCCGCCCGCTCGTGCGCGTGCCGGTCGGGGGCGCGCTCGGCCCGGACATCCTCGGCCGGCCGCGCGCCTCGGGCGGGGCCGGCCCGGGCGCGCTCGCCGCCGGCCTCGCCCGCGCCGGCGCCGCCGCCCCGGTCTTCCTCGTCGCGGGCGTGGACCGCGTGGCCGCCGACGGCGCGCTCGCCCTGCTCGAGGTCCTCGACCCGGCGCGCCGCTCGGCCTTCGTCGACCGCTACCTCGGCGTCCCGATCGACCTCTCGCGGGCGCTCTTCCTCGCGACCGCGCACCATCCGGCCGACCTGCCGCCCGTCCTCGAACGGCACCTCGAGACCGTCACCCTCCTCGGCTACACGGCCGCCGACAAGGTCGAGATCGCGCGCCGCCGGCTCCTGGCGGAGGTCTTCGAGGAGCTCGGTCCCGAGGCCGCGGGGCGGGTGACGGTCGCGACCGACGCGCTCGAGCGCCTCGCCCGCGCCTACTCGCCCGAGGCCGGCGTCTCGCGGCTCAGGCACGCGCTCGGCGAGGCCTGCCGGCGGGCGCTCGCCCGGGTCGCGCTCGCCGAGGCGGACGAGGAGCGGATCGGGGCGGACGACCTCGCGCGGCTGCTCGGCGAGCCGGCGCGCCCGCCCGAGCCGCCGCGGCCCGAGGTGGGCGTCGCGACGGGGCTCGCCTGGACGCGCGGGGGCGGGGACCTCCTGCTCGTCGAGGCGGTCGAGGTCGACGGGCGCGGCGAGGTGGCGGCGAGCGACGGGGCCGGCGGCGGCGGCAGCCCCGGCGGGCTCTACGCGGCCGTCGTCGAGACCGCGTACGGGTTCGTGCGCAGCCAGGCCGAGGCGCTCCGCATCGACCCCGAGCGCCTGCGGACGCGCGACGTCCGCGTCCGCATCTCCGGGGCCGACCCGGCGGCCGTCCCGCCCGGCGACGAGGCCGGGGCGGGCCTCGCCGTCCTCCTCGCCCTCGTCTCGCTCCTCACGGACCGGCCCGTCCGTCCGGACATCGCCGTCGTCGGCGGGGTGACCCTGCGCGGGGCCGTCGCCCCGGTCGCCGGGGTCGCCGAGAGGGTGCTCGCCGCCGAGCGCGCCGGCCGGCGCAAGATCCTCGTCCCGGCCGCCTCGGCGCGCGAGGCCGAGCGGCTCGGCCCGGCGGTGCGGCGCGCGCTCGAGGTCGTCCCGGTCGAGCGGGCCGCCGACGCCTTCCGCGAGGGCCTGATCGACATCATCGTCGCCCGCGGCGGGCTCGAGGACGCGATCCTCGGGCGCCCGGCCCCGTCGGGCTCGACGACGCGGGGAGGATAGCCCGGCCTGGGTCGGGCCTAGGTCCGCTCCTCGTCCCTAAGCTCGGCCATGTAGGCGGCGATCAGCTCCTTGGCCGCGAACGGGATCTCGTCCACCTCGACGAAGAACCCGGTCACGGCCGCCCGTCCCGGCCGGAGGGCGCCGCTCCCGCCGAGGTCGGTCTCCTCGCCGGCGGGCGGCGTCCGGCCGCGGATCACCACGGGACGCGAGGCGGCCGGCAGGTCGATCTCGATGGCGACCGGCGCATCGGAGGGCGGGATCGTCTCCGACTCGACGAAGACGAGCCGCTCGCCGAGCTCGCGGACCCGTCCGGGGAGCGGGGTCCCGGGCGCGGGGCCGCCCTTCGCGGCGGCGCCGTCGTCGGCCGCCGTCTCGGGCCCCGTCCGGAAGCGGCAGGGCAGGTCGGTCGCGACGCTCGTGAGCCGGCGGGTCACGTCGTAGCTCCGCCTCAGGAACCGGGCGATCCGCACGCGGTCGTCGGCGGACCGCATGGCGACGAAGCTCACGCCCATGCCCATCGACGCCGGGACCCCGCCGCCCGAGGGCCCGAGGTCGCCGATCCACTCGACCCGCGCCGTCGCCCGGACGGGCTCGGCCTCGCCGTCGTCGAGCGGGATCTCGAGCGTGAGGGCGGTGCCCGAGGGGAGGGGCCGGTCGATCCGGACGAGCGCGCCGCCGATGCTGAGGTCGATGAGGCGGCACTCGAGGACGACGCGCGCGGTCACGCCCTCGACGAGGAGCCGGCGGAACTTGCGCTGGTCCGGGCCGTTCGGGGTGGGCGCCTGCATGGTGGGCGAAGCATACCACCCGCGGGGGCGCAGTGTCAAAGAGGGGGGACGCCGCGGCGAGCTCCGCCTCCCTCCGGCCGATTCCTCTCCTGATATCGTCTTATTTGGCGTCATTGTCATTTGAATCCCCATGATTATGCGCTGTTTTGCCGTATTTTCCGGGCGCTGCTATACTGGGGGCGTCGACCGGACCGGGCAGGCCGGCGGCCGCGCGGCCGGCGGCGCCCGGACGGAGGCGAGCTTCGGAGAGCGGACCATGGCCCACGAGACCACGTCCGACCATCACGGAATCGCCTCCGAGATCCGGCGGATGGCGGATGGGCTGAGCCTCCTCGGCACCGAGTCGATCCACCTGGCGAAGGTCGAGCTCCGGCAGGCGGCGCGCGAGGCCGCGCTCGACGTGGCCCTCATCGCCGTCTTCGGCGCGCTCGCCCTGCTGGGCTACGCCCTCGGCTGCTTCGCCGTCGCCGTCGCCCTGGCGCCCGCGATCGGCGCGGCGTGGGCCTTCGCGGCCGTCGCGCTCTTCAACATCGGGCTCGGCGGCCTCGGGGCGGCGCTGGCCGTGTCGAGGCTCGGGGCCCTGCCCTCCCAGGTCCTCGAGGAGAGCCGGGAGACGGCGCGCGAGACCGCGCGCGAGCTGAAGCAGATCCCGGAGATCGCGCGCCGCGAGGACCGGATCGAGCGGGAGGCGGGGGAGGAGGCGGCGGTCGAGGCCGGGCGGCCGGCGCCGCGGCGGCGCCCGGCGCCTCCGGCGCGGGCCGCGCCCCTTCCCGCGGGGCGCTTGCCGGCGCGGAGGCCGAAGGCGAGCGAGGCCGGAGGGCCGACGCCGTGATCCGCCGCGAGGGAGACGGCCACGCCCACGACGGCTCGAGCGAGGAGGAGATCGCCGAGATCCGGGCCGCGATCGAGCGGGCGCGCGAGCAGGTGACGTCGTCCGCGCTCGCGATCCGGCGCGAGGTGCTCGAGTCGCTCGACTGGCGCCGGTGGGTCGCGCGGCGGCTGGGCGTCGCCGTCGCGGCCGCGTTCGCCGTCGGCTTCCTCGGCGGCTTCGGCGGCGGAAGGGGGCGTCGCCCTCCGGGCGCGCGGCGCCGGTCCGAGGGGTGGCTCGAGCGGCTCCTCGGGCCGGAGCGACGGGGTCGCGCCTGACCCCGCCGGGCCCCGGGACCGGGAGAGATCGCTGGACGCAGGGTCGGATGGAGGAGGAGGGAGGACGGACATGGACCTCATCCCGCGGAACGTGCAGGAGCGGACCCGCCACTTGCAGGAGCGCATGAAGCCGCAGATCGACCAGGTGCGCGACAACCTCGTGAGCGCCAACCGCGAGGCCGCGCGCTTCATCCGGGAGCGGCCCGCCGTGGCCCTGCTCGGGGCGCTCGCGCTCGGGTTCGTCGTCGGGAGGATCGTGTCGCGGGCCTGAGCCCGGCGCCTGCATCGGCAGGAGCGAGAGGGGAAGGAGACGAGTGCATGGCGAAGCAGACCGGCGGCCGGACCGGAAGCGGAGGAGCGGGCGGGGGCGGCCTCGGGCCCGACCTCGGCCGGGAGGTCGAGAGGGTCCGCGACGACGCGGCCCGCCTGTGGTCGGACGTGCGCGAGCTGGCGGACGGCGTCGCGCGCGCGCTCGACCTCGAGCGGCGGGCCCGCGAGAACCCCTGGGCCGTCGTCGGGGCGGCGGCGGGGCTCGGCTTCCTGCTCGGCGGCGGGCTCTTCCGCCCCGTCACGAACCGGCTCATCCGCGCGGGCCTGCGCCTCGCGGTCCTGCCGGTGGCGCGCGCGCAGATCGAGCGCCTGGTGGGCGGCGCCCCGGCCGGAGCGGCGGATGAGGAAGGCTACGAGGAGGAGGACGAGGAGGAGCCGTCGGACGAGCTCGAGGAGGGGGAGGACGAGGCGGACGAGGCTCCGTCCCGGCGCCCGTTCCCGGGCGTCCGCTCGACGGGCTCGCAGGAGTCGCCGGCCGCTTCCCGCGAGGGGTAGCGGGCGGACGAGGCGGCCGGGCCCGCTCCCTCGCGGGGGCGGAGCCGGAGCGGAAGGACGAGAACCGAGGAGGAGAGGAGGGAAGCGTGAGGTTCGGATGGAGCAACCTTGGGAAGATCCGCGACATCGACCGCGATGACGTGCTGGGGGCCTTCGGCCTCCAGTCCCGCACGACCGTCGTCGACTGGATCTTGCCCGGGCTCGGGATCTTCGGCCTCGGCGTCCTCGTCGGGGCGGGGATCGGCGTGTTCCTGGCGCCGAAGTCGGGCGAGGAGCTGCGCGAGGACGTGAAGGGACGTCTCGCCCGGTACCGCTCCCGGGTGACGGAGCCGGTCGGGATGGAGGAGCACACGTAACCCGGACGACGCTCCCGAAAGAGGAGAGGCGTCAAGGCGAGCGGGCCCGCGCGACCCAAGACGAAGGCGCGCGGGCCTTTTCGCTTTCGTTTCGGGAACCGCCTCGCCGCCGCGTGTCGGACCCCCCGGATAGAATGCGCGCGGACCGGACGGAGGGGTCTTCACCATGGACGCTTCGACCCTTGGCGAGGCGCTCGGCGTCGAGCTCGCGGCCGAGTGCCTGCGCCGGCTGCGGTTCGAGTGGGGGCTGCTCAACTGGGGGTTCGCGCGCGGCAGGCTCCGGGCGCCGGTCCTCGCCGTCGACGGCTCGGAGGCGCGCCTCGGCGCCTGGGACCGGGCGACGCGGACGATCACGATCGCGCGGGCGGTGCTCCTGTCGCAGCCCTGGGGCTCGGTCGTCGAGGTCCTGAAGCACGAGATGGCCCACCAGTACGTGGACGAGGTCCTCCGCCTCGGCGACCTGCCTCCGCACGGGGCCGCCTTCCAGCGCGCGGCGCGGATCTTCGGGACGGAGCCGCGGGCGACGTGCGAGCTCGGCGTCCCGCTCGAGCACGACGCGCGCCGGGCGGACCTGCCCGTCGACGCCCGGCTCCGGCGCGCGCGCCGTCTCCTCGCGCTCGCCGAGAGCCCGAACGTCAACGAGGCCGAGGCGGCGCTCGCCAAGGCCCACGAGCTGCTCCTCAAGTACAACATCGACGCGGCCCGGGCGCGCGGGGAGCCGGGGGCGGCGGAGGCGCGCTACGCCTTCCGGCGGCTCGGGCGGCCGACGGGGCGGCGCGGGCGCGAGCTCATGATCCTCGGCGGTCTGCTCGCCGACCACTTCTTCGTCGAGACCATCTGGGTCGAGACCTACGACGTCCGGACGGGCGGGAGCGGCCGCGTCCTCGAGATCTGCGGCACGCCCGAGAACGTCGCCCTGGCGGAGCACGCCTTCCACGAGCTCCTGCGGAGCGGCGACGAGCTCTGGCGGAGGCACCGGGACGGCGCGGGGGTCGGCTCGGACCGCGACCGCCGGCGCTACGTCGAGGGCGTGCTCACGGGCTACGGCGAGAAGCTCCGGACGCAGCGGCGCGAGGAGGCGGTGACGCACGCGCTCGTGTGGCTCGGGGACCCCGGGCTGGCGGCGTTCTTCAAGCGCCGGCACCCGCGCGTGCGCTCGGACCGCTACTCCGTCTCGGGCGGCGAGGCGTTCGCGGCCGGGCGCGAGGCGGGGCGGCAGCTCCGGCTGCGGCGCGCGCTCGGCGGGGGCGGGGGCGACGGCGGCGGGGCGGCGGGGGGCCGGGCGGGGGGGCTGCTCGACTGGCGACCGGCGGGGCAGTAGAATCGGGCCTTTCGAGCCCCACACCTTCCCTTCGGAGGAGATCCATGGCCCGCGACCTCGGCCCGTTGCCGCACTGGGACGTCTCGACCGTCTACCCGGGGATCGAGAGCGACGCCTACGGGGCGGCGCTCGACGAGCTCGACCGCAAGCTCGCCGACCACGAGGCGGCGCTCGACCGCGACGGCATCGGCGGCCAGCGGGCGCGCGTCCCCGAGGACGACTGGGCGCTGGCGTCGGCGGTCGACGGCTACATCGCGCGGGCGAACTGGCTCAACGACCGCCTGGGGACGCTCGACGCCTACGTGACGGCGCACACGACGACGAACTCGTTCGACGAGGTCGCGCGGCGCAAGGCGTCGGAGCTCGAGGCGCGGTCGGTGCGGCTCGAGGCGACCGAGCTCCGGTTCCTCTCGTGGTCGCGCGGCCTCGACGCGCGCCGCCTGGACACGATCGCGGCCCTCTCGCCCGGGATCGCGCGGCACCGGTTCTTCCTCGACGAGACGCTCGAGCGGGCGCGGCACCTCATGTCGGAGCCCGAGGAGCTGATCGCGGCGGACCTCGCCCCGGCCGGGGCCGCGGCCTGGGGGCGGCTGCACGGCGTGATCACGTCGCAGATCCAGGTCGACTTCGAGCGCGACGGCCGGACCGAGAAGCTGCCGATGTCGAAGGTCCGCGCCCTGGCCTCGGACCCCGACGCGGACGTGCGGAGGCGCGCCTACGAGCTCGAGCTCGCGACCTGGAAGGCGCATCAGGAGCCGATCGCCGCCTGCATGAACGGCATCAAGGGCTGGGCGGCGAAGCTCAACCGGCGGCGCGGCTACGGGGCGGCGATCGAGCCGTCGGTCGAGGGGGCGCGGATCGACCGGGCGACCCTCGACGCCCTGCTCGCCTCGATGCGGGACTCGTTCCCGGACTTCCGCCGCTACCTCGCGGCCAAGGCGAAGGCGCTCTTGAAGCCGCGCTGCTCGTGGCACGACATCTTCGCGCCGGTCGGCAAGGCGTCGAAGGTCTGGAAGTGGGACGAGGCCGAGCGGTTCATCGTCGAGCGCTTCGGGACGTTCTCCGACCGGCTCGCCGCCTTCGCGCGGAAGGCGTTCGAAGGGCGCTGGGTGGATGCCGAGCCGCGGGTCGGCAAGGTCGGCGGGGCGTTCTGCATGGGCGTCCCCGAGGCGAAGGCGTCGCGCGTCCTCATGAACTTCGACGGGACGTTCGACCAGGTCTCGACGCTGGCCCACGAGCTCGGGCACGGCTACCACAACGAGGTGCGGAAGGACGTCGAGCCGCTCCGGCGCTCGACGCCCATGACGCTCGCCGAGACGGCCAGCATCTTCTGCGAGACGATCGTCTTCAACGCGGCGCTGGCCGAGGCGCCGGACGACGGCGAGCGCCTCGGGATCATCGAGACGAACCTCATCGGGGCGGGCCAGGTGGTCGTCGACATCTACTCGCGCTACCTCTTCGAGACGCGCGTCTTCGAGCGGCGCGAGGGGAGCGAGCTGTCGGCCTCGGAGCTCTGCGAGCTCATGACCCGGGCGCAGCGCGAGGCGTACGGCGACGGGCTCGACGAGAGGCTGCACCCGTACATGTGGGCGGTGAAGCCGCACTACTACTCGGCCGGGCTCTCGTTCTACAACTACCCGTACGCGTTCGGTCTCCTCTTCGGCCTCGGGCTCTACGCCATCTACAGGAAGCGCGGGGCGGCGTTCATCGACGCGTACGACGAGCTGCTCGCGACGACGGGGCTCGGGAAGGCGGCCGAGCTGGCCTCGAAGTTCGCGATCGACATCCGGACGCGCGAGTTCTGGGACGGCGGCCTGGACGAGGTCCGCGGGCTGATCGACCGCTACGAGAAGCTCGTGGGGTAGGAGGGAGGCGCGAAGTGCCGGTCGCCGCCGCCGCCGCCGCCCTCGCCCTGGCGCTCGCCGTCCCGGGCGTCCTCGGCTCGGTCCTCCTGGCGGCCCGGCCGACGGAGCCCTGGGAGCCGCCCGCCGGCGCGGCGCGCGACGCGCTCGTCGCGAGGTACGTCCACGAGGACGGCGAGCCCGGGTTCTTCCGGTGCGCGGCCGGCGCGTACCTCGTGAAGACGGACGTGGACCGGGCGTTCGCCCTCGACGTCGCGTGCTACCTCGAGCGCTTCCGCTCCCAGCTCCGCGCGATCTTCCGCGAGTACGTCCCCGAGCGGAGGCCGCCGCTCGTGGTCGTCTACCGCGACCGCGAGCGCTACCGGCGGGTCGTGGGCGGCGGCGAGTCGCGCGGCTTCTACAGCCCGAAGACGAGGACGCTCTCGACCTACCTCGACGTCGAGAAGGGCGAGCGCGACTTCGCCACGTTCTACGCGAGGATCCTGCTCCACGAGGGCACGCACCAGCTCGTCACGGCGCTCATCGGGCCCGCGCCTCCGTGGTTCGACGAGGGCGTCGCCTCCTACTTCCAGGAGTGGGACGTGCGCCGGACGGTCGACGACAACCTGGACCGCCTGAAGGACACGCACTACCGGTTCCAGGACGTGCGCGACGCCTTCGGGACCGAGCGCTGGGTGCCGCTCGCGCGGCTGCTCGCGCTCGACCGGGCGGCGTTTGCGCCGGACGACTTCGGCCCGGCGACGAACCTCCACTACGCGGAGGCGGCGTCGTTCGTCTCGTTCCTGCTCGCGACCGACGAGAGGCGGAAGATGTTCCGGCGCATCTACGTCTCGCTCCGCCGCCAGGAGGGGAAGGAGGGCCTCGACCGGGTCCTGCACCCGGCCGCCGTCGGTCGCCTCGACGAGGCCTGGCGCGAGCACGTCGCGGCGCGCGTGGCGGCGGCGGCGGCCCGGGATTGAGCCGCCGGCCGCCGTCCGGCTTCAGTGGTGCGACTTGCCGCCGTGCGGCGGCTTCCTCTTCGCCGGGATGACCTTCTCCGTCGGCTTCAGGAAGTGGTCGTCGGTCGGGTCGTCGTCTATGTCCGAGACCTTCGTCTTCACGAACCTCTGGAGCTTGTCCGAGAACTTCCCGCCCTTCACGCGGCCGGCGGACGAGTGGGCCTGGACGCCGGGCGTGAGGTCGATCTCGGCCCCGCAGGAGACGCAGGCGGGGTCGCGGCCCTCGACGAACTTGTAGGTCGCCTCGTGCCCGCAGCCGGGGCACTTGAGCTGTCTCTCGATCTTCATGGCGCGCGAGTGTATCATTGGGCCCCCATGACGCTCAAGAGAACGGCTTGGAGCACGGCGCTCGGGGTCGTCGTCCCGGTCCTCGTCGCGGGGCTCGCGGCGGTCGCGGCCGGCGACAGCGCGCCGCGGAAGCCGCGCGGCTCGTCGCCGGAGTACAAGGCGGCCCTCGCGACGGTCGAGGCCATGGCGCGCGCCAAGGCGCCGAGCGTCGCCTCGGGGACCGTGAGCGACGGGCGCCTCGAGAACCCCTCGGAGCTGCCGGCCCGGGGCTTCGGCTACAAGCTGTCCTCGCCGGCGCGCAAGACGCACTTCGGCACGGACGAGATGGTGTTCGGGCTCATCGAGCTGGCCGCGTACATCCAGGAGCGGCGCCCCGGCTCGCCGTGGCTGTCGATCGGCGACATCTCGGGCCCGAGGGGCGGCAAGCTCGACCCCCACATCAATCACCAGGACGGCCAGGACCTGGACCTGTCGTTCTTCTACTGCACGCCGGACGGCCAGCCGGTCGACCGCGGGTGGATGAAGTGCGACGCCGCCGGGAAGACGAAGCAGGCGGGCGTGGTCTTCGACGACGCCCGCAACTTCGAGCTGCTCGTCCTCTGGCTCGAGAGCCCGTACTTCGGCGGCTGCGAGTGGATCCTCGTCTCCGAGCCGCTCGAGAAGCGGCTCGTCGAGTACGGGCGCTCGCTCGCGAAGAAGATGCCGAAGAAGTCCGAGCCGATCCTCGAGCGCACGGCCGAGCTCGAGAGGCTCATGCGCGAGCCGTCGTCATCGCCGCACGACGACCACTTCCACATCCGCCTGAAGCGCATCGGGAAGAAGTAGCCGCCCATGATGTCTCGCACCCGGACCGCCGCGCTCCTCGCCGCGCTGACCGTCATCGGCCTCGCCTTCGCGGCGGGGCGCGGGGGGACGGACGAGTCCGGCGAGAAGCCGGGGCCGGTCGTCATCGACGCCGGCCGCTACCACCTCGGGGACAACGCCGGCCCGGGGTTCGACCCCGAGAAGCCGCACGGCCTTTCCTTCGCGGGGAAGGCGCCGAAGCTCCCGGCGCTTCCCGAAGGCTGCTTCTACGGGCTCGTGGCGAAGGTGCGCCACGTCGTCGACTGGAACCACCGCGACTACGAGGCCGGGGGCTACATCGACGCCGTCCGCGTGGACGGGCGCGCGATCGCGAACCTGAACGACTACGTGGAGAAGGAGGACGGTCCCGCCCACGAGGTCTGGGTGCCTCTCGCCGGCGTGAGGTGGCGCGAGGGGGCGACCCTCGAGATCGTCTCCGGGAAGGGGCCGAAGGGCCAGGAAGGGAACCACGACGACTTCGAGGTCGAGGCGATCCGCCTCGCCCCCATGCGCCGCGTCGAGGTGCGGACGGGCGGGCCGGCGAAGGTCGTCGTGGCGGCCCTGGACGGCGCCCCGCTCCCGCGCCTCGGGCCGGACTACGCGACGCCCGCCGCCGGGCGCGCCGGCTTCACGGCGAAAGGCTCGCTCGAGCTCCACCTGCCGGCGGCCGGCCGGTACCGGCTCACGGCGTCGCGCGGGCCCGAGTTCGACGTCGCAACCGCGGAGATCGGCGCCTTCGAGGCGACGCCGCTCGACCTCGCGCCGAAGCGCGCGGTCGAGACGCCGGGCATGGCCGCCGCCGACTTCCACCTCCACGCCGACCCGAGCCCGGACTCCCGCGTCCAGCTGCCGGACCGGATCACGAGCTACCTGGCCGAGGGCCTCGAGTTCGTGGTCGCGACGGACCACAACCAGGCGACCGACTACGCGCCCGTGATCCGCAGGATGGGCGTCGCCGACCGGATCCGCTCGTCCGTCGGCGACGAGATCACCTCGCGCGACCCGCGGATCGGGCACTTCAACGCCTTCCCGCTCGACCGGGTCGTCGACATCAAGCAGATGCCGCCGCGCGCCCTGGTCGAGCGCGTCGACGCCCAGCGCCCGCGCGCGCGCCGCGTCCTCCAGGTGAACCATCCGCGCGACGGCGGGATCGGCTACTTCACGGTGTTCAAGTTCGATCCGGAGACGGCGAGGAGCCCCGATCCCGCGTTCCACCTCGAGCTCGACGCGATCGAGGTGTTCAACGGCCTGTCGCCGTTCGCCCAGCTCGAGGAGTGCCTCCGCGACTGGTACGGGATCCTGAACCACGGTCACCGGATCGCGGCGACCGGCAACTCGGACTCCCACGCCGTCGCCGTCCAGGACGCCGGCTGGCCGCGCAACTTCGTGATCACGGGCAAGGACGGCCTGCCGACCGAGGACGAGGTCGTCGCAGCCGTCAAGGCGCGGCGCGTCGTCGTCAGCGCCGGCCCGATCCTCGAGGTCGTCGATGCGAAGGGCCGCTCGCTCGTCGGGGCGGACATCGAGGCCGAGAAGGGCGTGGTCGAGCTCATCGTCCGCGTCCGCTCGGCCCCCTGGATCCCGGTCGAGAAGCTGCGGCTCGTCGCCAACGGCGTGACCGTCGAGACGTTCGACCCGAAGCCCGAGACGCGGCTCATGCTCAGGCCCGCCGAGGACACGTGGTACGTCGTCTTCGCCGAGGGCTCGCGCTACGTGGCCGATGTCCTCCTCCACGACCGCCTGAAGCCCTGGGCGTTCACGAACCCGATCTGGGTCGACGTCGACGGCGGCGGCTTCAAGCCCAAGGCGGCCTCCGCGCCCCTGAAGCCGAAGTAGGGCCCGGCGCGCCGTGGTTCCGCGCGCAACCCTCGGTCTCGCGCTCGCCGCGCTCCTCCCCATCCTCGCGCTCTTCGCGAGCGCGGTCCGGGCGCAGGACGATGCGTTCCAGGCCATCGCCTACGTCCTCGAGAAGGACGCGTCGACCCGCGAGCACCTGCGCTCCAGCCTCTGCGACGAGGCGCGCCGTCTCGGCAAGGAGACCGGCGAGACCTGGCTCCTCCCGCGCGTCGTGGCCATCCTCGACCTGCCGCCCGACGGGCGGAAGGCCTGGCTCGGGGCGGTGCGCACCCTCGGCATCCGGCGCGACGACGTCCCGGGCGATCTCGACACGCTGGTCGCCGCCGCCTGCGCGCTCGCCCCGCACCGCGAGCCGTGGCTCGAGAGCCGGGTGTGGGGCGAGGCGGGGCTCGCCGCCCTGCGCGCGACCAAGCTCGAGATCGCTCGCGCCGCCTTCGCCCGCGCGGCGGCGCTCGCGCGCCCGCTGCCGGCGCGCGACGTCCTCGCGGACGCCGTCTCGAACGAGGGCGTCTGCCTCGAGAAGCTCGGCCGCCTGGACGACGCGCTCGTCCGCCATCGCGAGGCGCTCGCCCTCTCGCTGGCGCTCGCGGACCCGAATGGCGTGCGGATCTCCGAGGGCAACCTCGCCCTCGTCCACCTGCGCCGCGGCGAGCTCGACGCCGCGATCCACCGCGCCGAGGCGGCGATCGACGCCGCGCGAGAGCTCGACGACCCGGCGGCCCTGGCCGAGGCGCTCTCCGACCTCGGCGCGATCCTCGGCTCGGCGGGCCTCCACGAGCGCGCCCTGCGCCCGCTGGAGGAGGCGGCCAGGCTCGCCGAGAGGTCGGGCGACAGGCGGCGGGACTCGGCGACGCTCACGAACCTCGGCGTGATCCTCGGCCGGCTGGGTCGCGGCGACGAGGCCGTGAGGTGCTACGAGCGCTCGATCGTGGAGGCGCAGGCGGCGAAGGACAAGGCGCTCGAGGCTTACGCGCTCGCGAACCTCGCCGAGTCCCGGCGGATCGCGGGCGAGCTCGAGTCCGCCATGGATCGCCTGGTACAGGCCTCCACCCTCTTCCAGGAAGCGGACGATCCGGTCGGGGATTCTCGGGCCCGTCTCGGCTTCGCGCAGATCTCGCACGATCGCAGCCGGTTCGACCTCGCCTCGGACGTTCTCGCGGAGGTGCTGAAGATCGCGCGCGCGACGGGCGATGCCGGGACCGAGATCGAGGCGCTCGTCCTGCAAGGTCGCTGCCGGGAGGCGAGCGGCCTGCAGCGAAGCGCGCTCGAGAGCTACCAGGGGGCCTCGCTCCGCGCCGAGCGCCTGCGGGGGGCCGGGACGTCCACCGAGGTCCGCCTCGCCGGCGGAGCGCGCCTGCGCGAGCCCCACGTCCGGGCCGCGCTCGTCCGCGCGGACCGCGGCGAGCCCGCCCGGGCCCTCGAGCACCTCGAGTCGGCGCACGCCCGCATGCTTCTCGACCTCGTCGGCGACGTCCGACGGGTCGGCGACCCCGCCCTGAGCGTGCTCGAGGCCCGGGCCGCGGCCCTCGATCACGAGCGGCGCGCCGCGCTCGCGAGCCCGGCGCTCGCGGCCGACGACCGCCGGTCGCGCGTCCGGGCGCTGCGCGAGGAGCGCGACCGGGTCCTCGACGACCTGGTCGCGGCCGAGGCCCGCCTGGAGCGCCTCGCCGGCGGCGTGGCGGGCGGCCGGCCGCTGGACGTCTCGGAGCTGCGCGCCCTCGGGCTCCTCGACGGCGGCACCGTGCTCCTCGAGTACGCCTTTGCGGAGGACGAAGGCCTGCTCGTCGCCGCGAGCGCCGAGAAGGTCGAGGCCCACGGGCTGCCCGGGGCCGCCGAGGTCGAGGCGGTCGTCGACGCCGCCCGGCGCGCGATCGCGACGCCGGGGCCGCTCGGCGAGGCCGAGCGGACGGCGCTGGCGAAGGCCGCGGCGCTGCTCGTCGAGCCGGCCAGGGCCGCGATCGGCGAGGCGAAGGCGCTGCTCGTCGTCCCCGACGGGCCGCTCGCGGCGCTCCCGTTCGAGGCCCTGCTCGTCGACGGCGCGCCGCTCGTGCGCCGCCACGAGATCGCCTACGCGCCGTCGGCGAGCGTGGCCGTGCGGCTGCGGGAGCGGGCGACGGCGGCGAAGGCGGGCGAGCCGGCGGTCGTCGCCGTCGGCGCCTCCGCCGTTCCCGGCTGGCCCGAGCTGCCGGGGGCGGCGCGGGAGGCGACCGCCGTCGGCGCCCTCTTCCCCGAGGCGCGCCGCCGTGTGGTCTCCGGCGGAGATGCGCGCGAGCGGGCGGTCCGGGCGGCCCTCGAGGCCGAGCCGCGGCCCACGCACCTCCACCTCGCCGCCCACGGGCGGCTCGACCTCGACCGGCCCATGCTCTCCGGGATCGCCCTCGTGCCCGACCCGGGCGAGGCGCCCCTGCCCGAGGATGACGGACTCCTCACCCTCCGCGAGGCCCGGCGCCTCGACCTCGCCGGCGTGCGCCTGGCGACGCTCTCGGCGTGCGAGACCGCCATCGGGAAGCCGGTCGCCGGCGAGGGCTCGCTCGCGCTGCCCTGGGCGCTTCTGGCGGCCGGCGCGGACGCGTGCTGCGTGACCCTGTGGCGCGTCGACGACGAGGCGACCGGGCCCCTCATGACCGCCTTCTACCGCGCGATGCTCAAGGACGGGCTCGCGCCGGCGGCCGCCCTAAGGCGCGCGAAGCTCGAGATGCTCGACTCGGGCGACGTGCGGCTCGCCCACCCGTCGGCGTGGGCGGCCCCGGTCATCGTCGGGGCGCCTTCCCGCTGAGCTCGCGGACGAGGGCGTCGTACCGCGAGGCCTCCTCCCCGAGACCGAGGCGCGCCGCCGCCGCGCGGGCGACCGCCGCCGCGTGCAGGCGCACGCCCGGGCCGGCGCGCGAGGCCGGGTGGGCGGCCAGCTCGAGCGCCGTGGCGGCGCGGGCGAGGGCGGCCTCGTCGAGCCCGGCGCGGAAGAAGGCGAGCGCGTCGACGGCGAGCGTCGTCGGCTGGTCGAGCTTGCCGGCGACGCGGGCCGTGAGGTCGTGGACCCTTCCCATCTCGGCGGCGGTCGCGAGCGAGAAGCGCACCTCGGGCGAGCGCGCCGTCCCGCCATCCTCGGCCGTCGCCTCGACCCGCCAGGCATACGGGCGGCCGCGCTCGAGGAGGACCGCGGGCGGGAGCGGGGCGCTCCCGGCGGTCGCCTCGGCCTCGAAGCGCGCGACCGGCGTCGCGCGCAGGTCGCGCGGGTCGAGCGCCAGGACCAAGACCCGCGCGGGCCCCGGCGCGAGCCCGTCCGCGCGCCAGCGCAGCCCCGGGCGCGTGTCCAGGACCTTGCCCCGGGGAGAGAGCGCCGCGAGATCGCCCGGCGCTCCGCGCGTGACCGGCGGGAGCGGCACGGCGAGGAGGGCCTCGAGCGACGGCAGCTCGGCTCGCACCGCGCGGGCGGCCGGGGAGTCGAAGCCGCCGGGCCCCGCGAACGCCGGCGGTCCGGCCGGACGGGTCCCCGGATCGAGGAGCCACGGGAGCGCGGCGATGCCGGCGACGAGGAGGGCCGCGGCGACGGAGGCGAGGGTGCGAAGCGTCCGGGCCGCAGAGCCGCCCTCACCCCGGCCTTCTCCCGGAGGGAGAGGGAGTCCCCACGGGGCGCCCGCTCCGGAAGGGCGAGGGTGTCCACTCGCCGCCCCATCCGCCGCGTCGACCGCCGCCGCCGCGACGAGGGCCGTCGCCAGCTCGCGGCAGCGCCCGCACTCGCGCAGGTGACCGTCGACCGCCGGGCGCGCCGCCTCGAGGAGCCGTCCCTCGGCGAGCGCCGCCAGGTCGTTCTCGTCGAGGCAGCGGTTCACGCGCCGTCCCCTCCTCTCTTCATCTCTCCGGACGGACGCGCGACCGAGGATTTGCCGAGCAGCTCGGGCACGGTCGTCGACCGGGCGACGGCCTCGCGGACGTCGCCGTCGAGGACGGGTTCCCGCACCCCGAAGCGCAGCCGGAGGAGCGTCTCTAGCGCGGCCCGCAGCGCCGGGTAGACGGCGCGGTCGAGCCGGCGCAGGATCGTGCTCGCGTGGCGCGTGCCGTGGCGGAGGGCGATGGCCTCGAGCGTCTCGCCGCGCCCGTGGTAGGCCTCGAGCAGGGCGCGCTCGGGGGCCGGGAGGGAGCGAACGGCGTCCGGGAAGACGGCGAGGAGCTGGTCGCGCGCCTCGGCGGTCGCGAGGGCCTCGAGCGCCGCCGGCTCGGGTCGGGCCGCCGGCTCGCCCGGGCCGCCCGGCCCGTCGAGCGAGCGCTCGCGCGCCGCCGGGCTGCGGGCCCGGTCGATCCGCCGCGTCCGGATCACCGCCCGCAGCCACGAGCGAAGCGAGCCCGTCCCGTGATAGCGGTCGAGGCCGCCGGCGATCAGCTCGTCGCCGACCGCGACGGCGACGGCCTCGACCTCGGCCGGATCGGACGCGACCTCGCGGGCGAGGCGGCGCAGGAGCCCCGGCGGCTCCTCGCCCAGGACCTCGTCGGCGAGGATCCGCGAGGCGCCCGGGTCGCCCGCGAGGAAGCCGGCGACGAGGGCGAGGTCGCCGGGGACGAGCGCCGCGACCCGCTCCGCGATCGCCGGCGCCTCGCCCCCGCGGTCCGCGGCCTTCACGATCTCGCGCGCGGCCACGACCACGGCGCGGGCCGCGAGCTCCGACTCCTCGAGCCCGACGGTCGGCCGGGCGGCGCGCGCGGCCCGGTAGAGCGCGTGCAGGGCGGCGGCGGCGGTCCGCTTCAGCGCCTCGACGGCGACCTCGTCGCCCGCGAGCGCCCGCCGGGCCAGGGAGACCGTGGGGTCGGCGGTCACGGCGGGAGTTTAGCAAAACGAGGCCCGCCGGTCCGTCCCCTCCATCTGGCTCCCGCACGACCTGGAGGACACGTCATGAGGATCGGGCTCTTCGGGCTTGCTCTCGCGCTCGTCGCCGGCTGCGCGGGCGGCGGCGGAACGGGGACCTCGCTCCCGGGAACCGGCTCCGCGCCGGCGTCTCCGAGCCCATCGCCGAACCCGCCGCCGGTGAACGTCCCCTCACCCCCATCCCCACCCGCCCCGACCCCGGCCCCTTCCCCCACTCCCGCCCCTGTCCCCGCCCCGTCTCCTGCCCCTGCCCCCGCCCCTGCCCCCGCCCCTGCTCCCGCCCCGGCTCCCGCCCCCGCCCCGAGTCCTCCTCCCACGATCTTCTTCTTCGAGGACTTCGACGGCCCCGCGCCCCAGGGGCGCACGGACAACTCCC
>Ga0187892_10000244_pt1 | contig 143620 bp, 148 predicted proteins | sample MA1701073metaG_FD_139345 | JGI IMG/M metagenome (GOLD analysis project Ga0187892, IMG submission 139345) | Bio-ooze microbial communities from a basaltic lava cave in the Kipuka Kanohina Cave System on the Island of Hawaii, USA - MA170107-3 metaG ...
CACTTCGCGGGCAATCAGCACAGCCTTCTTAATGACGCTCTCGACTCGGCGAGGATTGTTCGGAACTACCGACGCCACATAGGCGCACCCAGCCACCTTCGCCATTTGCAACATGTCCATCTTTTCAAACTTCTTGCCCAGCGGGGCCATCTTCAAGACTGCCCCACGGTTGGTCATCCCACTTTCCTGCCCACCGGTGTTACCGTAGACTTCATTATCCAACATAATCGTGGTGAACCGCTCCTTTCTGAACCAGGAGTGGAGCACTTGTTGGAAACCGATGTCCGCCGTTCCACCGTCTCCCGCCATGACCACTACGTCTTTAGGCTTGTCACCGAACCGCAACCGTAGCCCGCGCGACAGTCCACTTGCGACACCGTTCTGATCCCCATAGTTGCCGTATACAAACGGAATCGCAGCCTGTGAAATCGCTAACCGCCCGCAGCCTGCTGTTCCGATAGTAATGGTATCTTCTGGGTTGGGGAAGGCGATGATCGCTAGGCGGATGAACAGGGTCATCGCGCATCCGGCGCACATGGGATGCTCTTCGAGAATTTCCTTAAAACTCCCCATTTGGGAAACAGCGATTTTCTTTCCAAACGGGCCATGTTCGACCATGTCCCGATATTCTTTGGGCATGAACTTCTCAAATCCACCTGAAAACTTTACATAATCAAGACTCATCGCAATACCTCCTCTATCGTTTATCGTTACAAGGAAAATCTCTTGCCTAAACGGAATTACGCAACTCTGCTCAATGCGACAAGCCCGCGGAATTTCGAGGTCAAATGAACCCGACTGACACTACTACGAACGTTCACACGAGTATGCATCGTAGCAAAGCCCAAAAAAGACTGTCAATGAGAAACGTTGACACACACCCGTAACACGTACGCGCCGCAAGATATTATAACGTCCTGATAATCAACGCAACTTTTCAGAAGGCCCACCACACCAAATAGAAGGCCTAGCACACTCTACGAGCGTAGGCCATTCGCCCTAACAACTTGCGGATTTGTCACGATTGCACATCTGCTGAATGTTCGACGACTTCATGGCATTGGAAAGAGAGATTGCTGATTCCACAAAACCTGTCTAGACTAGAGCACTATGTCAACCCGCGTTATCATATCCGGGGAAGATACAGGCGATCAGCACGCGGGCGGTGTCCACAAACGTCCTCCGATTCCGGACAATTCACTCAAAGCCGAATGCCCGAAGTTCATGAGCCATGGTCCCTGTGGGGGCGTTCGAAAAGGAGGGTCGTGTGAGGTGTACCCCGAAATGACTTGCCCCTGGGTGACTCTCTACATTCAATTGGAAAAAATCGGCCAAGTGGAGTGGATGAAACAAGTCTAGAAGACGTGAGGCGTGAAACGTTGGGGAAGAAACCCAAGAGCAGCAAACTCGGATACAACGAGCGGCATGCAATGAGCGGTATTAATGCTCTATTGCCTGACATCGAAACGTTCCCTAACCAATATAAGGGGTACGAGGTTACGATCGAGATCCCTGAATATACCGCGATCTGTCCAAAAACTCATCTGGCGGACTTCGGGACAATAACCCTGCACTACATGCCCGACAAGGAATGTCTCGAACTTAAGTCGCTCAAAATGTACATCCATGCTTACCGCAATCTCGGCATCTTCTATGAAAATTCCGTCAATCGAATCTTGCAGGATGTCGTGAAGGCCTGCCGGCCTGTATGGGCCAGAGTAACCGGTACCTTCGCCGCCCGTGGGGGACTCCGAAGCATCATTGAGGCTAAGTATCCGTAGCCTCATCTACTATTCATGCCCCTGCGCCCATTAGATTCCCTTTTATGGCCATCTATGCAATCGGCGATGTGCAGGGATGCAATGAGGTTCTGCAACGCCTGATCGAACAGATTCAATTTGACCCCGCATCCGACCGCCTCTGGTTCGTCGGAGATTTGGTGAACCGCGGGCCGGACTCACTCAAGGTCCTCCGATATATCAAACAGCTTGGCCCTGCAGCACAGATCGTCCTGGGAAACCATGATCTCTTTCTACTCGCAGCCGCAGAAGACATCGTCACACTCCGCCCAAAAGACACGATTCAGGATGTGCTGGCGGCAGAGGACCGAGCAGAATTGGTGGACTGGCTTCGGCGCCAACCCCTCCATTACCGTGAGCGATCGTTCTTCATGGCGCACGCGGGTCTCTTGCCTCAATGGACGATCGATGAAGCCGTGAACCTTGCAAGTGAAGTCGAAGCCGTATTATCCGGCCCACAGTATCGATCCATCCTCGAAGCGCTCTTCCAAGGACTCTCGCCTCGGTGGGATCCCACCCTGGCTGGCAACGAACGTCTCACGAGCATTACCCGAGTGTTGACAAAAATACGGACCTGCACCTCCGCGGGTGACTTATCCGGATTCTCCGGCCCTCCGGAAGAGGCTCCTGCCGGATTTCTTCCTTGGTTTCGGCACCCCCACCAACGGCAACCAGACATCACGATCGTATGCGGCCACTGGGCCGCGCTTGGGCTCCATATCGAACCAACTCTCCTGGCGATTGACAGCGGTTGCATATGGGGGAGGCAACTGACAGCAATTCGATTAGATGATCGGCAGGTTTTTCAAGTCGATAATCTCAAGAGGAGCCGTCGCAGCTCCTCTTAACTGACCTCAGATTCCTGCGACCAGTCGAACAAGCGGAACCTTCTCGGGGATCCCATACGTCAGCGATTCCTTCACCTCGTCCGGATCTACATATGTACCAAACAGACGATCCCACAGTGTAAAAGTCACTCCTAAATTGGCGGTGTAATGCGCGGGGTTATCACTATGATGAATGTGGTGGTAACGTGGGGTGACCAGCACCAATTCTAGCCAATTCGACCTCCATGAGACATTCATATGCATCCAATCGTTCAGCACCAGGTGAGAGGAAAGAACGGCCAACCAGATCCACCAAGGAGACAAATCAAACAATGGGTAGGCGAACATCCAGGGCAAGTTAAACAGTGTTTGTTGAGGAAGTGAGGCCCGGTAGCCAGCAAGCCAGTAAAGTGTGGCGGGTGAGTGATGCCATTTGTGGATGCGCCAGATTGGGTGAAGATGCACGAATCGATGCATCCAATAGGCCCCGAAGTCGCCGACCACATAATAGAGCACGAATCGTATGCCTACGGGTAATGCCAGAATGAATTCTGGCACATGGGCACGGATGACGATCTGATTGCTCAGAAATTGTGCTGCCGGAACCAGCACAAAGCCTACGAGTGTGCAGCCGATGAGGTCGTAGAGAAAAACCGAGCGGTACGAAATTTTCCGCGCCGGGACGATTAATTCGAGCCCTGTGAATGCGAGCGCTCTCGCAAGAAACAGCAAGAGGACAAATAAGTGGTTGTCGAGAATAAACGCCCGAAATTCGTGGCTGAAGATATATTCGATCCATTCCATAGTCAGCACCTGCGACATTGATCCCGGCTTAAAGGACCATCGCAGAACCTGTTACCAACAAGAGGTGTGCTCTGGGCTATCTGTCACAAATTGTATTCTATGAGCAAAGTTTTCGCGGCATCTTGAACGGGAGTATATCTTCCAGATCAGGAGAAGACTCCAAGGGAGTAGCATTGGGCTAGCGGTAGCTTTCGGAATCGGTTGGAAACTTGCCCTCCTCAACTTCTTCTTTATAACGCCTGAGCGCCTGGAGTGCGTCGGCCTTCAGGTGGGCATAGGGTTTGACAAACCTCGGTACGAACTCATCGAAAAGACCGAGAAGATCATAGAGCACAAGAACCTGGCCGTCACAGTGGGGACCGGCCCCGATTCCGATTGTGGGAATGGCTACCTGTTCCGTGATGGTCTTAGCCAGCTTGGCTGGAATCGCTTCGAGCACGATGGCGAACGCGCCGGCCAATTCGAGTGCTTTGGCATCATTGAGCAGGGATCGTGCATGATCCGATTCTCTCCCTTGCACTTTGTAGCCGCCATATCGATGAACAGATTGGGGCGTCATACCGAGATGTCCCATCACCGGAATCCCGATCCCGGCCATCGCTGCCACACGATCGACCACAGCTGCGCCGCCTTCCAGCTTAACTGCATGGGCCCCGACCTGCAGAAACCGTCCAGCATTGCGAAGCGCATCCTCGTCGCCGGCCTGATAGGACATGAACGGCATATCGCCGATGACAAGCGCCTGTTGTGCAGCCCCAGCTACAAGCTTCGTGTGGTAGAGCATGTCGTCCATCGTCACAGAAAGAGTGTTAGCCTTCCCCTGTACGACCACACCAAGTGAATCACCGACCAGAATCGTTTTGATGCCGGCCTGCTCGACAATGCGCGTAAAAATCGCATCGTAGGCCGTAACGACGATGAGCTTTTTCTTGTCGTGCTTGTAGCGTTGAAACTCGGGGATCGTCATTGACCTACTTCCGCTTTAGTGATGATGTCGGTTAGTCGGTGCGTGGCCTTGATGGCCATGATATGGACCCCGTCGCAGTACGGCCGCACCGCCTTGATCGTCCGCACCGCAATATCGACCCCCACATCCTCTGCGCGCTCGGGACCGGCTGCTTTGAGTTCGTCGATCATTTCCTGAGGGACTGACACGCCGGGAATATTGGCATTCATGAACTCCGCCATCTTAGCGTTCCGGAGAACCAGAATACCCGCAAGCACTTTAACCTTAAAAGGGCGCACAGCCTTCATGAAGGAGGCAAATTGTTCCGGATGGTAAATCGCCTGTGTCTGGAAAAACTGCGCACCCGCTTTCACCTTGACTTCGAACTTCGCGAGCATGGGGCCCAGTGGATCGGCCTCCGGGGTCACGGCGGCTCCAATCGTAAACTGCGTTGCACCGTCCAATTTGCTTCCCGCAAGATCACGTCCATTGTTGAGTCCTTGCACCATCTGCATCACCTGCACTGAGTCCAGATCGTAGACCGGCTTCGCCTCTTTATGGTCTCCGACAGTCGGATAGTCCCCTGTGAGGCACAGAATATTGCGAATACCGAGCATGGAGGCGCCCATGAGATCCGACTGCATTGCAATCCGATTCCGGTCACGACACGTTATCTGCATGACTGGATCATGGCCCAGTTCGTAGAGAAGTCGACAGACGGGGAGGGACCCGGCCCGCACAACGGCAGCCGTGTTATCCGTCACATTCACCCCGTGCACACGCCCCACTAACCGCTTCGCATTCTCTAGCACGCTGGAAATGTTGGTGCCTTTGGGAGGATTGTACTCAATCGTGACAGCAAACTGTCCTCCATCGAGCACTTCCCGTAATCGCTTCGGCTCGCGACTCATGCTTTTTATTTTACTCCTCCACTCCCACCTACGGCTGTGAGAGGAATGGCGTGCTCCCCCTGCGCGCATCGGACGAGCACCGCTTTATCGTGCGCGTTCTGCGAGCAAGGGAGCGCCCATTCCTTCTACAGCACTCCCGCCATTCTCTTAGCAGACTCCACGGTGTTGTCCAGGAGCATCGCAATTGTCATCGGCCCCACTCCGCCCGGTACAGGACTGATCCAGCCAGCCTTTTGACTGACCGGTTCAAAATCGACATCGCCAACGACTTTCCCATCGGACAGCCGGTTCGTTCCAACGTCGATCACGACTGCTCCTTCACGCACCATGTCGGCGGTAACAAATTTGGCCTTCCCGATTGCGACCAGCAGCAGCTCGGCTTCACGACAGACCGCCGGTAAATCCTTCGTCTTAGAGTGGCAAATTGTTACGGTCGCGTTGCGCTGGAGTAACATGAGTGCTAACGGCTTGCCGACGATATTACTCCGTCCCAATACGACGGCGCGCTTCCCTTCGATGCTCACGCCGGTGGATTCGATCATTTTGACGACGCCCTTCGGCGTGCAGGCTTCAAACACGGGATGGCCCTCAACGAGTCGACCGAAATTGTACGGATGAAATCCGTCTGCGTCCTTGTCAGGCGACACCGCTTCAAGAACGACTTTGCTGTCGATATGCTTCGGAAGCGGCAGCTGAACCAGTATCCCGTGGATCTTGGGGTCAGCGTTTTCCTTTTCGATCAAGGCCAACAACTCTGCTTGCGTCGTGTTCGCCGGCAACTTGTGATCATCGATATGGATGCCTGCTGCATCACAGGCTTTTTGCTTACTCTTCACATAGAGATGCGAAGCAGGGTCATCGCCCACTAAAATGGTCGCAAGGCCGGGTTTTATCCCTGTCTTAGCCAGAACTGTCGCTGATTCAATTGCTAACCGTTCACGTACTTGCAATGCTAAGGCTTTGCCGTCGATTAATCGTGCCGCCACGGATTCCTCCTCAATTAAAAGATCGTCAAAAAACATGGCACCATAGCAGGGCATTTTTGAGCAAGTCAACGACCCTTGCAGCGTTAGACGTGAAACGTGAAAAGTGAAACGAGAGAAGGGGGAATCGTACAATCGATCACTGCCATGGTGCCATTAGCCTTGAGGTTTTACGGTTCACGTTCGTTCCTTGACAGGCTCTCCGCATGGCAGCTACGATGCTCCCATCGACCACAATCAATAGCCGTCCATCTCGTGGACAGAACCCCCTCTGTGATATCCCTTCTGACACGCCGCATAGGCCACCAGGCAGCCTGGTTTCTCTTCATCATGTCGTTTCTGCTCGCCAGCCCACTCCACGCCCAGATCACCGTAACGGAACTTCAATCGCCCTATAGTTTTGTCAACGATCCGATCGAGAAGAGTTATTTCATCTCGAGCGTGAACGGCGATCCGGAAACCGCCGACAATAACGGATTCATTACCAAGCTCAATCTCCATGGCAAACTCCTTAATCTGAAATTTATCGAAGGAGGAAAAGATGACGTGACGCTCCATGCTCCCAAAGGCATGGCATTAGTTGAACACGTTCTTTACGTGGCCGACCTCGATACCCTGCGAGGCTTCGACACAATCACAGGTAAGCCGGTCATGGCGCTTACTATTCGATCGCGCGCGACGTCACAGTCTGAGTCGCTTCGGACCTCGTTGAGCGATGTGACCTATGATGGCAAGGGACACCTCTATTGCTCCGACCAGAAAGCCAACACGATTTACCGGGTCGATCTGGCTGCCCAGGCGATCTCCGTGCTCGTCACAGACCCTTCCCTTGCAGGACCCACAGGGCTTGCCATCCATCCTAAATCAGGTCAGATCATTGCGGTCAGTTGGGAAAAGGGTAAGATTTCGGAAATCTCTCCGGACGGGGTGGTAACGGAGTTTGTCTCTAACGGATTCTTTTCCAACCGCTTTCAGAATCTGCGCGGAGTAGACTTCGATCGTTGGGGCAACATGTACGTCTCCGATTTCACAACGGGAAAAGTCTGGCGCATGGACTGGGACAAGCGGTTCAAAGTCATCGCCGAATTCTTGCCTTCGCCGGGAGACCTCAGCATAGACCGTGCGAATAATCTCATCCTTGTGCCCTATGAATTGGCTCATGCAGCGGAGATGAATGGACTTGAAACCCCCAGCAGCGGGAAGACGAAACAAGAGAAACGGACGTTGGCAGACTATGGGTTTATTCCTCCGCCGCCGAAGCCGGTGCCAGAAGGACCCGCAACGAAATGAACCACTGCTCTTATTGCAAACAACGGAAAGGCAAGCGGCCGTGCCCCGCCTTGGCAGGGCTGATTTGCAGCCAATGTTGCGGTGAGCACCGAATCGTGAGGGTCTTATGCCCGGCCGACTGCGTCTATCTCGAATCCGGAAGCGACTATCAGCAGAAACGGCTTGCGGAACAATTCATGCCAGTACGCCGCGATTTCTATCGCGAGCTGGAGGAGATTGGCAGCGAAAAGGCTGTGGCCCTGTTCAATCTCGTTGAGGTCGTGATCTTCAGTTACTTCCAGGGACGCCGCGACGGACAGGATGCGGAAGTCGTGGCGGCATTGCAGGCCTTGCGGCGAACGCTCAGTCCTCTCCATATTCCCGCTGCACCGATGCCGGTCTTCGCAGAACGCTTGAAGAAGGAGTACGACGCTTTCAAGAAGCAGAATCCTCAGCAGATTGCCGATACGTCCTCCGCACCTGAAATACTGGACCGCGCGATTGCCTTCGTTGCACGCTTTTCCGGTACAGACCTTCAATCACAACGGTTCCTGGGAGGACTCGTAGGCTATGTGCGCGCCTACCATCCGGAAATTGTGGAACACCTGACCAAACAGCATGAACCTGGCCACATCATCTTGCCCGGGCAACAGTTCATGCCGTCTCCGGCACCTGCGCCTCATACCCATGGACCGGAGTGTCACCACCACTGACCGCTGACCTCCATCGAGGAGGGGAAACAGTAAGTCATGAGCCCAGAGCCGGCACGAAAGATCAGAAGGGCACGCCGAGTAGAATTACGTTGCACCCTCAGATTTTCCGGTGAGATCGAGGGTGATGCCATGATCACAAACATCTCAACCTCCGGTTGTCGAGCCGAATCAGACATCAACATGGCGGAAGGAATCGACGTGCAGGTCGCACTTCAACTTCCTGACCAGTCATCACCGGTGAAAGTCGAACGCGCCTCCGTGCGGTGGGTTTCAAACCGTGCCTTCGGTCTGAGCTTCATTCTGTTCTTTCCGTCCGAACGAGCCCGCCTCCACGCATATCTCGAAACCATAAAAAAGTAACCGCCCTCCTAACGGGGACACGCAGCGCAGTTCCGCCCCGCCGGATGCCTTCATTCGACAATCGTCACCGTCATCTCAACCCGCTCGTTCGGCAGGTCATGATCGTTTCTCGGCACGATCACAATCTTATCGGCCACGCCGATGCCTCTGGTCACCTCGCCGAACGCCGTGTACTTTCCATCGAGGAAATGTGACGGTTCGACGACAATAAAGAACTGCGACCCGGCGGTGTCGGGCTCGTTCGCCCGCGCCATCGACACAATGCCGCGCTTGTGAGGAATGTCACTGAACTCCGCCTTGAGCAAAACGGGATTGCCTTTTTCATCCTTGGGCCCACCCTGCCCATAGGAGTCCTTGCGCAACGAGCTCTTGGTGTTGGGATCACCACCCTGAATCATGAAACCGGGGATCACGCGATGGAAAATCGTCCCGTCGTAAAAGCCGGACTTGGCCAGCTTGATAAAGTTTTGAACATGATTTGGGGCGACATCGGGATAGAATTTGATATGCATGTCTCCATACTTCGTCTTGATAATCGCTTTCGGACCGGGACTTGGCGGAGCAGCGGCTTCTTTCACATCAACCTTCCCCCCACAACCTGCGAGGAAACCGACTCCCAACAACGCTCCGCAGAGCATGAGGCCTCTTAGAGCAGCAAAGTCGCACGCCATACCCCACCAATCTCGCATCGTTTACTCGATCACCACAACCGTCATCTCCGCTCGTTCCGTCGGGAGATCGCGGCTGTTTCTCGGTAGACCGACAATCTTGTCCGCCACCTCCATCCCCTTCACCACCTCGCCGAAGACCGTATATTGCCCGTCGAGAAAATTCGAATCCTTGACGACGATGAAGAACTGAGAACCGGCGCTGTCGGGATCGTTCGTGCGCGCCATGGAGAGAATGCCTCGCCTATGAGGAATGTCGTTGAATTCAGCCTTGAGCCGGTGCGTCGGCCCTCCCTGACCGTAGGTCTCCGGCTTATTCAGATCCTTGGTGTTAGGATCGCCGCCCTGAATCATGAACCCTGGAATCACTCGATGAAAGATCGTGCCGTTGTAAAAACCTGACTTTGCCAACGCGATAAAATTTTCGACATGCTTGGGTGCCTTCTCCGGAAAGAAGGCAATGTCCATGTCGCCATACTTTGTTTTAACGATAGCCTTGGGACTTTTCGCCCCCTCCGCTTTGCCTACCGGAGCCTTGTCGGCGGCGTAAAGAACACCCATGCCCAGCAACACACTCCCACCGAGCACGAGTGCCGCCGCCGCCATCTTCACAACGACTTGTCTTCGCATTATGAGCCTCCCTGGAATGATACCTGCTATCGTTTCCTGTCATCCTACCATGGCAACTTGATCAAGACCCTACCCGCTGGAGAGCTTGCCTCGCTGCTCGTTGTTCAGCTTCCTTCTTGCTTCTCCCTGAACCCACTCCCACAACTTCACCCTGGATGGACAGTTCCACCTCGAAGAGTTTCTCGTGGTCGGGTCCTGTTTCTTTAACAGTCGCATAACGCGGCAACGTGTCATGCCGCTTTTGGCACCACTCCTGAAATTGTGTCTTGTAGTCGCCCGCTCCCGGCTGCTCCTGCTGCGCGGCAATCTGCGTGAGTTCTTCTGCGAAAATGCGGCGCGTCACCGTGCGGCTTGCCTCGAACCCTCCGTCCAGATGAACAGCGGCAAGCACCGCTTCCAATGCATCGGCTAACAAGGAATCCTTCTCCTGCCCCTTCGAGCGGGCCTCCCCACGCCCAAGCTTGAGGTGCGCCCCCAGTCCGAGACGACGAGCGACCTGAGCCAGCGATGCCTCACTCACCACCTGTGCCTTCAACTTCGAAAGGGTCCCCTCGGAGGATTGCGGTAACGTCGATGCCAGATACTCACTCATCACAAGCGACAACACCGCATCGCCGAGAAATTCAAGCCGCTCGTTATGCTGAGTCGAGACCTTTTTTTGTTCGTTGACGAGAGAGGAATGCGTCAATGCCTCATCAAGCAAGGCAAGCGCGTTAAATCGATAGCCCAACGAGGACTGAAGCGAGTCGGCGGAGGGAACCGAAGTCATAGCGGCGAGTACATCACGCGCACCGGCCTTTCAGGCCTCAGGCTTTTTAAAGAGCAGGCAGGCGTTGACTCCGCCGAATCCAAATGAATTCGACAATGTCACTGTCACCGAAGCCGGCCTGGCCCGGTGCGGGATATAGTCCAGATCGCAGGCAGGATCCGCATGATCCAAGTTGATCGTCGGAGGAAGTATCCCATGATGAAGCGCCAGCACGCTAAAGATTGCTTCAATCCCGCCAGCCGCCCCGAGCAAGTGACCAGTCATCGATTTGGTCGAGCTCACGGGAATACGAAAAGCCTGCTCGCCGAATACCTGTTTGATCGCCTTGGTCTCAATCGCATCCGCCATCGTCGACGTTCCATGCGCATTGATGTACCCGACCCGGCTTTTATCGATACCGGCATCCTTCAAGGCCAGCTCCATACAGCGGACTGCGCCCTCTCCTTCTTCAGACGGAGCGGTAATATGGTACGCGTCGCTATTCATGCCGTAGCCGATCACTTCGGCATAGATCCGAACACCTCGCCGGCGCGCATGCTCCAGTTCCTCCAACACGACGACTCCGGCGCCTTCACCGAGCACGAATCCGTCGCGATCCCTGTCGAACGGTCGACTCGCTTTCGTCGGATCATCGTTGCGAAACGACAAAGCCTTCGCTGCCGCAAAGCCTCCAACCCCCAACGGAGTAATGGCGGCCTCAGCTCCCCCGGCGATCATAACATCGGCATCGCCCGCCTGAATCAATCGATACGCATCGCCGATACAGTGGTTACCCGTGGCACAAGCCGTCACCGCACAGGAGTTCGGCCCCTTTGCGCCAAGTCTGATCGCCACCTGCCCGGAAGCCAAGTTGATGATGGTCATCGGAATGAAAAACGGCGAGATACGACCGGGGCCTTTCTCCTGCAGAATCTTGTGGTAATGCTCGATCGATCCAAGCCCACCGATGCCCGATCCGATATACACACCGACTTTGGTGGCCTCTTCAGGCGCTACGGTAAACCCCGCATCGTCCACCGCCAGCTGGGCAGCGCCGACGGCGTAATGGATGAAGGTGTCCATCTTCTTGATTTCTTTTTTCTCGATGAACTCTGCCGGATCGAAGTCCTTCACTTCGCCCGCGATTTGAGCATCATACGACGTGGGGTCGAATTTTGTGATTCGACCGATGCCGGACTCACCGGCGCAAAGGGCTTTCCAGGTCTTTTCGACACCCGTCCCCAGAGGCGTAATCGCCCCCAGCCCGGTCACGACGATCCGTCTGGTCGAGCGAACACTCATCGCGTCACTACGATCGCTAGGCTTTTTCTTTGATGTAGTCCAGCGCTTTCCCGACAGTCAGAATCTTCTCTGCATCTTCGTCGGGAATCTCGATGCCGAATTCTTCTTCGAGAGCCATGACCAACTCGACCGTGTCTAGCGAGTCGGCGCCAAGATCCTCCACGAAGCTGGCTTCAGGCGTGACCTCATCTTCTTCAACTCCGAGCTGTTCACCAATAATTTTTTTTACCCGTTCATCCACAGTACCCATCGATTTTCCTACCTCCTTCCCCATCCTAGACCTCCTTCTCGCTGCACAGCCGCCGCAGCATTTTACAATATTCTGTCCGTACAGTCGTCAAGCCATCAGCATGCCCCCGTTTACGTGCAACACATGCCCAGTGATGTAAGCCGCCTCGTCCGACACAAGGAAGCGGACTGCAGCTGCGATATCAGCCGATGTCCCTAGCCGTCCCAATGGAATTTGCTTCTGAAGCGTATCTTTTACCTCTGCAGGCAATCCCTGTGTCATCGCCGTATCGATGAATCCGGGTGCAACCGCGTTCACCGTGACTGAGCGGCTCGCATATTCCCGCGCCACGGTCTTTGTAAACCCTATGACAGCGGCTTTCGACGCCGCATAATTTGCCTGGCCCACATTACCCATAACGCCGACGATCGACGCGATGTTGACGATCCGACCATACCGCTGCTTCGTCATCGGGAGCAAGACTGCCTTTGTGCAGTTGAACGTTCCGTTTAAATTGACTTGCAGCACCAGATTCCAGTCTTCCTCCTTCATCCGCAACAACAACCCGTCGCGTGTGATTCCTGCGTTGTTCACCAAGATATCGACCTTGCCCCATTCCTTGAGCACCTGGTCGACCATGGCCTTGGTGTCAGTACTGTCCGCCACGTTCACTTTGACGTTCAACGCCTTCTGCCCCGACTGCTCTATCGTCGCGACAGTGTCCTTCGATCGACCCGGGTCAAGATCGGCAACGACAATATCCGCCCCCGCTTGCGCCAACTCTTCGGCGATCGCCCGACCGATCCCTTGCGCGGCCCCTGTAACAATCGCCACCTTACCATGTAATGACATCCGCTCGCTCCTCATGATCCCTTTACGCAGTCAATGCAGCGCGAGTTGTCTCGAGCGACTTAGGATCGTTGACATTCAGGGTCACTGCGTCCGGCAGAATTCGTTTGACCAGGCTGCTTAATACTGTCCCCGGCCCTATCTCGATGAACGTCGTCACACCTAGGGCAGCCATCCCTTTCACTGAATCTTCCCAGAGGACCGATGAGTGAAGTTGCCGTACGAGTGAAGGTTTAATGTCGCAGGCCTTCGTGATGGCCCTGGCGTCGGCATTGTTCACCAGCGGCGTGTCGAGATCAGACCAGGCAATCGACGCCAAATCTACGGCGAGTCGATCAGCCGCCTTCTGCATCAAAGATGTGTGCACGGGCACACTGACTGGAAGAGGGATCGCTTTCCGACAGCCTTTGGTTTTTGCCAGTTCAATAGCCCGTTCCACAGCAGCCTTTTCCCCTGCGATGACGATCTGACCCGGTGAATTGAAATTCGCCGCGGCCACGATCCCTACCGACGAGGCCTCCTGACATACTTCCTTCACCACTTCAGCCGCAAGGCCGAGCAGAGCGGCGACAAGCCCGGCTCCCGGCGGCACCGCTTCGGCCATATAGCGGCCTCGTTTCTGTACGATCGCCACCGCTTCACGATAGGGTAATCCTCCGGCGGCGACAAGAGCCGAGTACTCACCCAGGCTGTGGCCGGCTACTGCAACCGGTGTGATACGAATTGGCCTGAACGCATGAAGCGCGGCGATGCTGCTGACCAGCAAAGCGGGTTGCGTATATTCCGTGAGGTTCAATTGTTCTGCCGGCCCCTCAAAACACAGCGCGGCAACATCGTATCCTAATACCGACGATGCCTCGTCGTAGAGGCTTTTGAGGTTTGGATGGGCCTCTGCTAACGCTTTCCCCATCCCGGCTGATTGGGACCCTTGGCCTGGAAAGACCAACCCAATACTCGATGACGTTGCTGGTTGGAGAGTCGCCATGCTATCGAGGTGATTGGACGAGACTGCCGGTTACCCTGATCATCGCGGTACTCGACGCTGGAGAAGGCGCATTACACGGTCGCCGAGGGTTAGATATCGTCGAATCTCCTTTGAATGTCAACGGGAAAAGTTGGCTTGAAGGCCATCATCTGCCAGCCTTCAGCGATCAGCCAATCCTTTGAAATGAACGCCGATTGTTTCCCATGCTACCACCTGATTAATGCCGACGCCCATGTGAGCCCCGCACCAAATGCCCCCAGCATGACCAGCGAGCTATCCTTGATTCGCCCCTGGCGCACGGCTTCATCCAAGGCAATCGGAATCGAGGCTGCGGACGTATTCCCATACCGATCGAGATTCAGCATGACTTTTTCCGGCGGAAGACCAAGCCGCTCGGCCACCGCCTTGAGAATACGCACATTCGCCTGGTGCGGCACATAGAGATCGAGGTCCTCGACACGGAGATGATTCGCCGCCAGGGTTTCCCGAGCGACTTCCTCCAAGGTCCGAACCGCCACCTTAAAGGTCTCGTTTCCCTTCATCTTGATGTACTGCATCCGTTCCGCCACGACCTTTTCAGACGGCGGGAGACGCGACCCTCCCCCTGGCACAGCAATCAGTTCGCAGAGGGCGCCATCGGAACGAAGATGGGTTGACAAGATGCCGCGGTCATTCTCGCTGGCGCTGATGACTACCGCTCCAGCCCCATCGCCAAACAGAATACACGTGTTGCGATCGGTCCAGTCGGTAATTGCAGACATCACTTCCGACCCGACGACCAACACATGGCGCATGCCGGTCTTCACATAGGCATCGGCCACGGATAACGCATAGACGAACCCGCAACAGGCGGCCGACAAATCGCACGCCGCAGCTCGCGTCGCTCCCAGCTGATGTTGAATCAGACAGGCGGTGGCGGGAATCGGATAATCGCCGGTACAGGTGGCCAAGAGCACTAGGTCAAGATCGGCCGCACATACCCCCGCGGACGTCAGGGCCAGTTCCGCCGCTTTTACGGCCAGATCTGAACATGCTTCACCGGGACCGGCTACATGCCGCTCACGGATACCGGTGCGTTCAACAATCCATTCGTTCGAAGTGGCGACCATTCGCTCGAGGTCGGCATTGGTCACAATCTTGACCGGCACATACGATCCGGTTCCTGCGATACGGGCCTTCATGTCGATGCATCCCCGGTGGGCTCAACTTGCGGGAAACCTTCTTCGATATCGCGTTGAATCAGCTCATCGACACGACTCTCCGCCAATCCCTTCGCCCGGCGGATGGCATTCTTGATCGCCTTAGCAGATGAACGGCCATGACAAATCATCGTAATGCCATTGACGCCGAGAAGCGGCGCACCGCCGAATTCAGCGTAATCGATTCTCTTCTTCAAGTTCTGCAGAGGCTTGGCAATCAGAGGATAGGCCAAGCGAGCGACGAAGGATCCGGAGATTTCCTTGACCAACAATTTCTTGATCGTATCGGCAACGCCTTCGGAAATCTTCAATGCGACGTTCCCTATGAAGCCATCGCATACCACCACATCGGCGTTCCCGCTGTATACATCGCGACCTTCGATATTGCCGATGAAGTTGAACGGACTGGCTTTCAGAAGCTTGAACGCTTCCTTCGTAACCTCATTTCCTTTGCTGTCTTCCTCCCCGATGCTCAGCAGGCCGATACGTGGGTTGGGTTTCCCGAAAAGATATTTGCCGTATTCATTGCCCATAATGGCGAATTGGACGAGATGCTGAGCTGAACAGTCCACATTTGCTCCCACATCCAACATGATCGCCGTACCGGTCAAGGTCGGCAAGCTTGTCGCAATCGCCGGGCGCTCCACTCCCTTCGTCAGCCCGAGGAGAAAGAATGACGCCACCATGCTGGCGCCGGTATTTCCGGGGCTGACCACGGCACTCGCTTCGCCACTCTTGACCAGTTCAGTTGCAATCCAGATAGAGGAGTCCCGCTTCTTACGAGCGACGGTAGCCGGTGATTCGTGCATCTCGACGACTTGTGAAGCATGTCGAATGGACAAGCGACGGTCCGTACAACCGAGACGACGACACTCCGCACTGAGAATGGCCTCGTCACCGACCAGCAGCACTTCGACATCGCATTCCTGAGCAGCCTGGAGAGCCCCTTCAATGGCTGGGGCCGGTCCATGGTCACCGCCCATGACATCAAGCGCAATCTTCATCATAGAAGCTGAGAACCCATCGGACGATGACGAGTCGAGCGGTCACGACAGAAGGGCGGGCGTCAGCCCCCAACATGCGGCAGGATTCTAGAGCAGTGCACTGATCGGCGCAACAGGCAAACGAATATCGCCTCCGTGGTACCTGTGGAACTGTCCAGCCCTGGGGAGGGTTACGGTCCTCCGTGCGCTCCGAGTCTGCCCAGACCCTGTCTTTACGCGGAAACGGGGCTCGTCTCAAGCTACGCCGAATTCTTCGATCGGCCCTCGTTTTACTTTTGACGGCTTCTCAGGGGCGTACGAGCGCCTCTGATGGGCGATTCCAACAGCCTGCTTATGACTCTTCGACCTGGATGACCGCCTTACCCTTATACGTTCCACAGTTCAAACAGGTGTAATGCGGCAGCTTGAGCTCGTGGCACTGCGGGCAGACGGACATGCCCGGCGGGGTGATGCGTAATTTTTGTGTTCGCCGTTTGTCGCGGCGTTCCCTCGAATGCTTGTGTTTCGGATTCGGCATGGCAACTCCTTCTCACTCTCGATAGTAACCGGTCGCCATTATGACGGCGACGACCCGCCGGTCTTGCGTTTCATGTCCTGGACAACTCGAAAGCTCGGAACCGGTGGTTCCGCGGCGCATTGACAGGGTCCCTCATTCAAATTTTTGCCACATTGATCGCAAAGTCCTAAGCAGTCGTCACTGCAAAGAGGCTGCATCGGTGCGGACAGAATCACGTGTTCGCGCAACATCGGGGCCAGTTCCAACTGATTGCCCTGATAGTGGTACTGATCGTCGGCCTCCTCTTCTGATTCGGCTTCGACAACCTCCGTACGCCCCTTTCGAGGATCGATCCGCTTTGGGTGGCGAGGTGCGGACTTCGGCTCCGGGCTAAAGGCCGCCCGCACAGAAAACGCCAGCGGATCTTCATACTCCTTCAAGCACCGTACGCATTCTCGAACAATCGTGCCTTCCACGACACCGGTTACAGCGATCAGTCCCTCGATGTTCGTCAGATCCAGACTCACAGCGAGCGGACCCGAAACCATGTCATCATTCTCGGTGAGGTCGAGCTCTTCCGCCGTAACCTCGCCGACCAGAGAGAGTCCATCGATCGTGATGTCAGCCAACAGCGGCTTGAGCAGTTCCATTGTGGCACCTACATGCATTCCCATCCCCAAGGTACAGTTACCGCTCCTCAGCAAAACTGATAAGTGCGATGTGTCTGGCCCGCTTGACGGCAGCTGTCAATTCGCGCTGGTGTCTCATGCAATTACCAGAGATGCGCCGCGGAACTATCCGGCCCCGCTCCGTCAGAAAGTTCTTCAGCAGGCCCACATCTTTGAAATCGATCGACCCTTTGTCGATACAAAACCGACAAGGCCGGCGGCGTTGGAAAAACCGTCCGCCACCTTCCCGATCTCCACTCTGTTCACGCTCCATACCCGTTTCCCTTTCAGTTAGACGTGCTCTTCGGGTTCAAATCCCACATCCTCATGCGCCGGCACCTCTGCTCCGCTAACACCATCTTGGCGTTTCGGCATGAACGTCACCGTTTGGGCCACCACTTCGTGCTTGCTGCGTTTCTGGCCGTCTTCCGTTTCCCACCGGCGCTGCTGCAGCCGCCCATCGACAATGATTCCGCTTCCTTTGCTGAGATACTGCCCGCAATGTTCCGCCTGCTTACCGAAAACCACAATGTCGACAAAGCAGACCTCTTCTTTCAATTCATCGCCCTGCTTGTATCGCCGGCTGACCGCGAGGCCCAAACTGGCCACGGGCGTCCCGTTCGGCGTATACCGCAATTCAGGATTCCGCGTGAGGTTCCCGATGAGAATGACTTTGTTAAACCCGGCCACCGGTATACTCCTCCGACGACGTCTCGTGCAGTCGTGCGGGCACCAGTTCCTTCTTAAGGTGGACGGTCAAAAATTTGATGATGGAGTCTTCCAGCCGATAGGATCGCTCTAGCTCGCCCACCGTGATGTTGGGCGCTCTGAAGTAGAAGTAGACATATGTGCCCTTTCGCTCCCGCTTCACTTCGTAAGCGAGTTTTTTCTTGCCCCAGTTTTCTGATTTGATAAATTGCGCGCCGGTCTTCTCCGCCACAGCCTTCATTTTTTCGATGAGGGCTGCGGTCTCCTGATCGGAGACAGAGGCGCGAATAATGAACAGAGACTCGTAGAGCTCCATGCAGTAATCCTCCTGGACAAAGGCCCCGGGACCAGCCCGGAGCGAGGTGTAGGCGCGCCGGATTCAGCCGGCGCGAAGCGGGAAGCTAACACAGGCCCTGAGAACGTGTCAATAAATAGCCCCGATGAATTCTTTGGTTCATCGACGCTTGAACATTCGTGACGGTGCATTCGCTGGAGGGGCAGGACGGGAACTCGGTCCGCTCGGGGGAGAAAACGATCTGCCGGAGAAATAGCCAGGATAAGGGCGGGGATAACCTGATCGATACCAAGGTCCATACCCAGGCCCATAATATCCTGGGTAGTGGGCAAAAGGGCTCCACCAGAATCCTGGATTCGAGTAGAAGGGATTGGCCGGGTCATACACGCCAGCGTATCCATTCTCTTGAGCCTGACTCAGCGTGGTCATACGTTGCGTTTGATGCAGTGACTCCGCGCAGGCCGTGAGGCTTAGCAACAACACTCCACCGATTATGACCCTCATCCATCGAGTTCCCATGGCACCCTCCGTCAGAAATGGTAGGAGACGCCGAAAAATAATTGGTGCGCCCGATACGTACTGTCAAACCCGCCGAACGAGCCGAAGGCGTCGTCAAAGCCAAACTTCGCATCCGTGTATTTATATTCTGTGAACAGCGCCACTTCGGGCGTCACGAATGCGCGAATTCCTGTGAGAAAATTAAACCCTATCGAGACCTGTGTGTCCTGCTGCGTCTCTATCGATCGGCTCAAGCGTGCAATCATAATTCCCGGGCCGGCGCCGAGATAAGGCTGAAACGTCACGCCGGGGTACCGCAAGACTATATTCGCACCAACATTCGTCACCGCCAGATGAATGCCGGGGCTATCGCCGAGACTCTTCACATGCGGCGTACTGTGGTTGACATCCAACTCGAACCCCAGCGAACCATGAAAGGGATACACCCCCACCTTTCCGCCATAAGCGACACTGTCGTTCAAGTCGAAATTTTGCAGTTCAATACCGCTGAACGGGCCAGTGGTTGTCACGTTGCGCAAGGGTCCGGCAAAGTTATACCCGGCTTGGCCCGCCACATACCATTCGGCCTGCGCCGGAATCGCAATTAAGGATACGGCTGCCAGGAAAGAGAGACTGAGGAAAAACCTCTGTCGAATGCGCCCCGAGTGCATCATGGTATGCTCCGTGGGCGAGACTTGAATTCATTGTACTAAGAAGGTTGGGCGAACTGTGAAGGTGCGAAGAAGGAAAATGGCGTGGATTAAGGGAAATTAATGCTGGCCTCTGAGGCTCTCCGCTCCCGCACCTCCCGCGACAACCCATCCACGGCGCTCTGAAGCGGAAATCTTCGGGAATTCCCGTCGCCATGGTCTTACGACCACGGTGCGGTGGTCAGTTCCGGCCTTTCTTCTTCAGACACCGAAAGGGGCCCCGTCGCTCCGGTGAAATGCGCTCAGAGCCACAGGCAAACCTCACGGCTTCTCAAAGAATGAATAGCATGTTACGGTTCCGCTTCCGAATGCAGCGAGAAAGTGACACCGCCTTGCTTCTGCGGACCTGTTACTGGATGAAGGGATTGGAGTATCGCCGAAATGGAAACGTATTTTGATGAAAGCGGTACGCACGATAGCTCACCTTTTGTGTGTGTAGCTGGCTACTTGTTTGAGAAGGGTAACGCTACCGCCTTAGATATTGCATGGCGAAGGATGCTTGACGAAAAAGGGTTGCCCTTCTTTCGCATGTCAGATTGTGCACACAGAACCGGGCCATTTAAGGGTTGGTCAAAAAATGATACGGCTAACTTGGAAACCAGAGCGATTGACCTTGTGAAGGCTTTCGCAGCACATGGCTTCTCAGCGTCGGTTGTTATGGATGACTTTCATCTCATTCCAAATCTTGGACTTTTTGATAGCGCATATTCCTTCGCATGTTTGCAAATGTTTTTGGGCGTAAAGTGGTGGTCCGACATCAATGATTTTCACGGTGAGGTTTCGTACTTCTTTGAAAGCGGTGCAGAACACCAGTCTGAAGCGAACGCGTTCATGGGAAAGGTCTTTAAGCACCCGCAGATGAAGATTGATTTCAGATATTCATCACACAAGTTTGTAGACAAAGTCAGCGCCGGTCAACTGCAATGCGCTGACCTTCTGGCGTGGCATTGGTTCACCTATAACCAAAGAGAACGGGCAGGGCAACTGGAGAAACGAAAAGATTTCCGCAGTCTTCTTGGAAAGAGAGTAAAGTTTAACCACTATGACAAAGAGGGAATCGAGAAGTGGTTAGCCCACAAAAAAAAGGCATCACCCTCTGTCGGTTGAAAGAATGGCTAATCCATTTTCAATATAGCAAGCCACTTATGTCAGGCTGCTCAAAAAGGCGGATAACAAGGCCGCAGGAAGCGCGGCGACTGAGTCGTACTCTTGTGGTACGTCGCAAGGAGACGAGCGACCGAGAACGCAGTGAGCCGCCTTTTTCAGCAGCCTGTTAGACGTTGAAGCGGAAGTAGACAATATCCGCTTCTTTGATCACGTAATCCTTCCCTTCCAGCCGAAACAGTCCCTTCTCTTTCACTTTCGCCTCCGACCCGCAGGCGATCAGATCGTCATAGGTATAGACCTCCGCACGGATGAATCCTCGTTCCATGTCGGAATGGATTTTTCCAGCCGCCTGCGGGGCCGTGAGCCCTCTCCGCAGCGGCCAGGCTCGCGACTCAGTCTCGCCTGCCGTAAAAAACGTGATGAGATTCAACAGCACGTATGCTTCGCGCGTGAGCCGAACAAGGCCCGACTCCGTCAACCCCATCTCTTTCAGATAATCGGCCCGCTCACTGTCAGCGAGCGTGGACAACTCCGCCTCAAGCTGGCCGCAAATCGTCACGACCCGCGCTCCACGTTTCTCGGCAAATTCGCGAACCGTCTTCACCATCGCTTCGTCCGCATTGGCCCCTTCCGACACATTGGCAACGAAGAGCACAGGTTTCGCAGTGAGCAACTGACACTCATCCAGAATCACCCTCTCCTCCGGTGTATAGGGCAAATTGCCCAGCCATTCGCCCTTGTCGAGAAGGTCCGTCAACTTCTGTATAAAGGTCAACTCGACTGCCGCCTTCTTCTCCCCTGCGCGCACTTTCTTTTCGGTCCTTTGCCTGCGACGATCCAGCGCCTCCAGATCGGCAAGCATCAATTCGGTTTCGATCGTGCCGATGTCGCGAATCGGATTGACGCTGCCGCTGACATGAACGACGTCTCCACCCTGGAAACAGCGCACGACGTGCATCAGCGCGTCGACTTCGCGTATCTGCGAAAGGAACTGATTGCCCAGCCCCTCTCCCGTACTGGCTCCCTCGACCAGCCCCGCAATGTCACGGACTTCCAGCGTGCTGGGTGTCTTTTTCCTGGAGTCGAAAATTCCGACGAGCTGATCCACGCGCGGATCGGGTACCTGCGCAATCCCGACATTCGTTTCGACCGTCGAAAACGGGTAATTCGCCACTACCGCTCCCGCGCCGACGAGCGCGTTGAAAACAGTGGTCTTCCCCACATTCGGCAATCCGATCATTCCGCAACACAAACCCATCGATCACCTCAGTCCTGAGCCCAAAGTGCTGAGTGCTGAGAATCGCTCTGAGACCGTCCGATCTCAGCACTCAGGACCCAGTACTCAGCACTACTCCTCTTCCTCTGTCGTTTCGCGCTCCCGCACATTGAACGCGTTCATAGCCACCGTCACTCCTCGATGAATCAGACATTCCAACGCATCGACGGCGCGATCGAGGCAGGGATTCAATACCTCGATCTCCTCCTTCGTAAAGTCCTGCAACACATAGTCCGCCGGATCCTGATACGGTGCCGGGCGGCCGATTCCGATCTTGATCCGCACAAACTGGGCTGTCCCGATCGTGTCGATGACCGACTTGATCCCGTTATGTCCCCCGTGCCCACCGGCTTGTTTGATCCGGAGACGCCCGAGATCGAGGTCAAGATCGTCATGGAGAACAATCAAGTCGGCGGCGGTGAGTGAAAACTCGCGCAGAAGGGCCAAGAGCGGTGAGCCGGTAATGTTCATCCAATCGAGAGTGCCGGCGAGTTCGAGATGCTCAGACCCGAGCCGTCCCGATCCACGATGAATCATGTCGCGCTTGGCAAGACGGATGGACCACCGAGCCGCGGCCCGCTCGATGACCCACATGCCGACGTTGTGGCGGGTTTGAGCATAGGCAGCGCCCGGGTTGCCCAGCCCAACGATGAGATGCAACGTTATTTCTTCTTTTCGGCTTCTTTCTTCTCAGCTTTTGGCGCGGCGGCGCTTTTCTTCTCGCCGGCTTTCGCATCAGCTGCTGCTGGCGCTGCCACAGCTGCCGCACCGGCTTTCGCCGCTTCACCACCCTCAGCGGCTTCACCTGCAACCTTGCCCTTTGCGACCACCTCAGGTTCTTTCGTGCCCTCCGGTGTGGCCGCGGTACTCGTGAGAAGCGCTTCAAGCTTCGCTTCCGTCATCGGCGCCGCCACACTCACAACCATCTGCTCAGGATCGTCGAGATAGCGAACCCCTTCTAGCACAGCCAGGTCTTTCAGATGGAGGCCTTGAGCGATGGCTAGTCCCGACGCATCGACTTCGATGAAGTCCGGCAAACCAGCCGGCAGACACTCGACATGCAGCTCGCGCATGTTGTGATGGAGGATGCCGCCTTCTTTAACGCCTGCAGGTATTCCGCCGATCAAATGCACAGGCACTTTCACACGAATCGGCTTGTCCATCGAGATTTCGAACAGATCTGCATGCAATACATTTCCTTCGACCGGATCGACCTGGAAGTCACGCAAGAGCGCCGTCCGTTTCGGTTTCGCCTTTGCACCAGTGAGTGTGAGTGACAGAAGTGCAGACCCCCCAGCCTGGGCCTTCAGAATCTTAATCAGACGATCGGGTTCGATCGTCAAGAGCAGGCATTCGCCCTGACCGTACAATACGCCCGGGACTTTGCCCTCTCGTCGAAGCTGGCGCGCCGCGCCCTTTCCTGTCTTCTCTCTCACGGTGACTGCTAGGTCAAACTTCATGATGGGCCTCCGTCCCCTTCTCGCTGATCTCTAGTAGATACCTTGGTCTCACATCAGGCAAATAGTGAGCTCACCGACTCATCTTCATGGATTCGCCGAATTGCCTCACCTAACAGGGGTGCGATCGACAATTGATGTATCTTTGGGCAAAGTTGCTCTTTGCCCCGTAACGGAATTGAATTCGTCACAATCACTTGTTTCAGACAGGACTGCTGGATTCGCTCCAACGCAGGCCCTGTCAGCACTGCGTGAGTGCAGGCCGTCCACACTTCTCGAGCACCGCGATCCATACAGGCCTGCGCCGCTTTCACTATGGTGCCGGCTGTGTCGATCATGTCGTCCAGTAGCAGCGCGCTCTTGCCTGCGACATCCCCGATGATGTTCATAATCTGCGTCTGATTCGGTCCTTCACGCCGCTTGTCGATAATTGCCAAATTCGCTTCGAGCCGCTTTGCAAAGGCGCGAGCCCGCTCGACTCCGCCGGCATCCGGGGAGACGACGACCAGATCGTTCACCTTCTTTTTTGTAATGTAATCCAACAATACGGGGAGCGCATAGAGATGGTCCACGGGGACGTTGAAGAACCCTTGGATCTGCCCCGCATGCAGATCCATCGTCAATACCCGGTCTGTACCGGCAGTACTAATGAGATCCGCCACAAGTTTTGCTGAAATCGGCACACGTGGTTGGTCCTTACGATCCTGGCGAGCATAGCCGAAATAGGGGATGACCGCTGTGATTCGATTCGCGGAGGATCGCTTGAGCGCATCGATAATGATCAACAGCTCCATGAGGGAATCGTTGACCGGCTGGCAACTCGACTGTACGACGAACACATCCCCGCCACGGACGTTTTCTTCAATCTTGACACGAACTTCGCCGTCACTAAAGGACCCAACCGTGGCTTCGCCGAGTTTAGCCCCAAGATACGCACAAATTTCATGGGCCAAGGCCGGATTCGCGTTGCCGGAAAATATCTGTAGCGCTCCGCTCATCGACTCCTCAGAGGATCCATGGATGCAACTACGTCACGTTCTGATTTCGTACAGGGTTCGTCTCGGCGGCGGGCGTCGGTGGGCGTATCATCTCCCCCCTACCTATTTCATTCGCTACGCGCTGTTGAGGAAGCCAGCTAAGGGTTCAGACTCTAACGGAATGTACCGGGCCTTGTCAACCGAACCGTTGCCTATCAGGACCGTTCATAATGCCAGCTCAGACGGTTTGAACATGTGGGGACGACAAACACCTTCATCAAATTCTCCCTCGCGAAATGAGACTGGGCCTGGCGCGCGCGGACCTCATCTGCGAAGATGCCGAACACGGTCGCCCCGCTTCCTGACAGCAATGCGATCTCTGCTCCGAGAGCCTGCAAGCTCCGCTTAATCTCCCGAAGCTTTCCATATGCGGCGAAGACCGGCGCCTCAAAATCGTTTTCTGCTACGGCAACCAATTGAGCCCAGCTCACCCGCGAATGCCGGTCGAGTTCGCGCTGGACGAGCGACAGTGGCATAACCGCGGTCCTGGTAACGGCCAATTCCTGATATGCCCACTTGGTATCGACTCCAAAGCCCGGGTTGACGAGCACAACCCATCGCGTCCCTTCAACCACAACCGGTTGAACTGTCTCTCCCCGTCCTGTGACGAATGCTGAAGGGGCAAAGAAAAAAAACGGCACATCGCTGCCTAACGATTGCGCGGCACCAACCATCTGCGTCGTAGCCCACTTTAATCGCAATAAATGATTCAATCCTATAATGGTGGCTGCCGCATCGCTACTTCCGCCACCGAGACCGGCTCCCATCGGAATGCGTTTGCGCAGCTCAATGTCAAGGCCGATGGACTGTCGGGCCTGCGCCAACACCTCGGCAGCTGCCCGATAGACAAGGTTACTCTGGTCAGCAGCCAACTGCGTTGGGTCGCATCTTAGTTGAATATCCCGGCGGTCGGCACGCAACCCGATGTGCACCTCGTCTTCGAGAGCAACCGTCTGCATGACCGACCAGAGATTGTGGAACCCGTCGGGGCGTCGATCGAGGATACGCAGGATCAGGTTAATTTTGGCGGGGGCAAAGACGATGATCTCGGACGGGATCGACTGTGGATTAATCACGGCCTCCCTTGATCGCATATTTCTCAAGTCGATACCGAAAAGATCGCGTGTTGAGCCTCAGCAGCCGTGCAGCCTTTTTTTTCACCCACATAGTCCGTTCGAGCGCCTTCAGAAGCAAGTCCTTTTCAATGCCATTGATGAGCCCCTCCAGATCCAGCCCATCTTCAGGTATGTCGGTGGGGATCCCTTGCTGCGGAGGGATCACAACTCGATGAAGCCAGCCACGAATATCCTCATCTGAAACAGGCGTGCCGGCGGAAAAGGTGACCACACGCTCGATCAAGTTTTCGAGCTCGCGCACGTTGCCTCGCCATTCATGGGCCAACAACACGTGCATGGCCTCCGGTGTCAACACGGGAACCGGCTTGCCGCTTTCCTGTGAAAACTTATCGAGGAAGTGCTTGACCAGAAGCGGGATGTCCCCGGTTCGGAGCCGCAACGGTGGAAGTCGAATTGGAATCACGTCTAATCGATAGTATAAATCTTCGCGGAATGAGCCGTCAGCCACGGCCTTCTCAAGATCCTTATTGGTCGCAGCCACAATGCGCACATCAACTTTTACATCCTGGCTGCCTCCTACACGCCGAAACTCCCGTTCCTGAATGACGCGCAGCAGCTTGATTTGGATTGTGGGGGTTGTATCGCCGATTTCGTCCAAAAAAATCGTGCCGCCGTTAGCAACTTCGAACAACCCGGCCTTATTGGCCATCGCGCCGGTAAAAGATCCCTTCATATGCCCGAAGAGTTCGCTTTCAAGCAACGTCTCCGGCACTGCGCTGCAATTCACCGCCACAAACGGCATCGGGCTTCGAACGCTATTATAGTGAATCGCGCGCGCCACCAGCTCTTTTCCCGTTCCGCTCTCTCCACATATCAGCACATTGCTTTTGGCGTCCGCGACTTTGCGCACGACGTCGAACACCTTCTGCATACTCTCGCTCTGGCCGACGATCTGCGCGAACGACGACTGACTCGCCATTTCACGCTTTAATAGGATGTTTTCCGTCGAGAGCCGTCGTTTTTCCAGGGCGTTACGGATGATCAACTGCACTTCATCGACTTGAAACGGTTTGGTCAGATAGTCGTACGCGCCCAACTTCATAGCATCGACCGCCGAGTCCGCAGTCGCAAACGCTGTAACAACGAGGACCACGGTCTCGGGAGAAGAAGATTTCACCGCCTTCAGGACTGCCATGCCATCGGCTTTCGGCATGCGGAGATCGGTGATGACAAGATCGAAGATTTCCTTGCCCAGATGGCCGATAGCCTCTTCGCCATCTGACGCTTCTGTCACGACATAACCCGCACGCTTGAGCATGATGCTCAAGACTTCACGCAGCCCCTTTTCGTCGTCAACAATTAGGATCTTTTCCACGGCGTTCGCCCCTCATGCCATAGCCGCACCCCGGCATCCCCGGAACGCGGCATACATACAACGAATCGTGAACCTTGCCGCTCCTGACTTTCGACCTTAATCCATCCTCCGTGCAGATCGACGATGCGGTGCACGGCCGCGAGCCCAAGCCCCGACCCTTCCTTCTTTGTCGTAAAAAACGGAAGAAAGATTTTGTCGAGATTCTGTTTCGGAATCCCTTCCCCGGTGTCTTGAAAGGCAATCTCGATCACGTCACCCTTGCGGCCGCCGGCATCGATATGCCGGCAGCTCGTGTAGATCGTCAATTGCCCGCCGTTCGGCATGGCTTCGAACGCATTTGTCGCCATATTCCAAAAGACTTGTCGGAACTGATCCTGATCGACCATGGCCTTCAATGCCTCGGTCGCCAGTGACGTGACGATTTTGATCTTGGAACGTGTCCGAGCTTCATGTTGAACGAGATCGAGCGTCTCAGCAAGTACTTTGTTGAGATCGCGCTCTGCAAGGTTGAGGGCCGGCGGACGCGCATACTGGAGAAATTCGGTAATGATGCTGTCGAGACGGGTGGCCTCCCTTATCGCAATATCCATCAGTCGGCAATTCGTTTCGTCTTCTACGGCATCTTTCCGAAGCATTTGCATTGCGCCGGCCAGCGCACCAAGTGGATTTCTTATCTCGTGCGCCATCCCGGCAGACATCTCACCCAAGCTCGCCAGCCATTCTTTACGACGCATCTCTTCTTCGAGATCTCGAATCTGTGTCAGATCTTTGAACACACCGACCAAGCCTGTCTGTTTCCCCTGCTCATGCAATGGCGATAGGGTCATACCGAGGATGAGACGATTCCCGTCGGCACGCTTACATTCCACCTCGAATCTCTGTGTCGTCGACTCGGCACCGTTCAGTTGCTCGTCTGACTCCCGGTTAGGATGCCAGTTGAAAACCTCGCGCCAAGGACGACCGGACACTTGAGCGATGGTATACCCGGTCGCTTCCTGCGCCGCCGGATTGAACGATGTGATGCGCCCCAAAGCATCTGCCGTAAAGACGCCGCTGCTAATGCTGTGGACGATATTTTCATGGAAGGCTTGGAGTCGAGTCAGTCCCTGCTCTTTCTCGCGCAACGACTGATCGGCCTGCTGAAGCTGCTCAGCTAGGGCTCCGCCCAGTATCCCTACGACGAGAAGAGCGAGAGCATACACCCCGAAGGTTTGAAATGTCTCCGGCACGGTCAGCCGACTCGGCGGCAGCCACCCCCACGCCTCAGCCAGACCATGCAGTTGCATGTTCGTTAACAGCCCGAACAGAATAATGCAGGAGCACGCGGCAAGAAGCCCCACTCTCCGACGCGGAACAAGGCTGGCCACCGCGACCGTCATGACATACAGCACCGCAAAGGGGCTTTCGATTCCACCGGTCCTGGCAACCAACACTGTCTCAAGAAGGAAGTCGATCCCTACCTGCACCCACAAAAATATCGTGAGAGCACGCGGTGACGTAAACACTCGGAGTAGAATGAGAGAGGGGATCGTCAGGAGGTAGGTGGCAATAATCAGGGCGTAGAACGTTTCGACCCATCCGCCCTTCGCAGCTTGGAAAGTGAGCGACAGGCCGAGTATCAGGGTCACGAGAGCTATCCGAAGCCCCATGATCCAGAACAGTCTTGTTCGCAAATCATTCATGAATGGAAGACCGCCGGGCGAGAAGGAGACCATTGAGGCATGGAGAGAGATGTGCCTTGTTCATCCTCCTCGGCATTGGGTCAAGAACCGTGTCATCACACAGCTGACGCGGCGCCGAGGGTTGGTCGGACAGGCTGAAGGCCTTCCTGCTCAGCGCTCGCCTCAAGTCCACGGGAGGAAGGGGCAGACGCCGGCTCTATCCGATTGCGGACGCCATTTTGAAGATCGGAAGATACATCGCGACCACGATAAACCCAATGATAGTCCCCAAGAACACCATCATCGCCGGCTCAAGCAGCGCCGTGAGCGACGCAACTGCCTGATCGACCTCATCCTCGTAGAAATCTGCAATTTTTCCCAACATCGCGTCCAAGGCGCCGGTTGACTCACCGACGGCAATCATGTGCGTCACCATCTTCGGGAAGACCCCACTTGCCGACAAGGGGTCGGCGATGGTCTTTCCGCCACTGATGCTGACGCGCGCGTTAACTAATGTTTCTTCGATGACTTTGTTGCCCGAGGTTTTAGCACAGATGGTCATACCATCGAGTAATGGTACGCCGCTTGAAAGTAGCGTCCCAAGCGTGCGAGTGAACTTAGCGACCGAGGCTTTTCTGATCAGATCTCCAACTACTGGCAACTTGAGAAGTAACTTGTCGATAACCATCCGTCCTTGAACGGTCCCGTAATATTTTTTAACCCCGATGAAGGCTCCCACGAGAACTCCGAGCATGACATACCAGTACGCTATGAAGAAGTCGCTGATGTTAATGACAAGTTGGGTGGGACCGGGCAATCCCACTTTCCCGCCTGAGAGATCAAGGAACATTTTTGCAAAGATCGGAATGACGAAAATCATGAGAACAGTGATAACAATAACGGCAACGCCCATGATCGAAGCCGGATAGATCATGGCAGACTTAATCTGCCCTTTGAGTTTCATCGCTTTTTCAATGTACTTGGCCAAACGCGTTAAGATCGTATCAAGTAAGCCCCCCACCTCCCCCGCATGCACCAAGTTGACGTAGAGGTCGTCGAAGATTTTAGGGTGTTTCCGCAAGGCGTCTGAGAAAGTCGAACCAGCCTCGACTTGAGTCTTCACTTCCCCGACTGTCTCGCGCAAAATTTTGTTCTCGGACTGGGTCGAAAGGATTTCGAGACATTGGACCAAGGGCAACCCCGCATTGATCATGGTGCCGAATTGTCGCGTAAATACCACCAAGTCCTTATCCGTGAGACCGCCACCTAAATTTATTTTGAATCCGCCTGCGCCACCCTTCTTCTCTTCGAGGCTGGTGACGACCACGCTTTGCTTCCTGAGTTGATCTACCGCCTCATCTCGGGTTTTCGCGGTCAGCTCACCCTTCTTGACGGCACCCGCTCTGGTTCGCCCGACATACGCAAAGGTACCCATACGGAATATTCACCCTTCGATGTGGCCATCACTCTGGCCGGTTATGTACTGAGGAGAATATCTACCAGGCGAGTCTACTGGCCACCCCCAAACCTGTCAAACAAATGCACAATCTCTGCGCGGGTAATGAGCACGCGGGGTCAAACCAGACAGCGCTTTAGTTGCCAATTGAGCTCGCGTGTCGAACGCCCCGGTAGAGATAATGTAAACCGGACAAAAGGGTGAAGGAAACCATGCCGAACAAGAGAGGCAGCATGACGGTGAGATCGATGTGACGCGAACTGAGGAATATGACCATCACGACATAGGATAGCTGAAGAAATGTGGTGCCCTTGCCCAAAAAGGTGGGAGTAATGTCTACACGAGAATCAGTGAAGTGCGCCACCGCTGTTCCCAGCATCAATATTACGTCTCGGCTGACCACGAGGATAGTGACCCACGACGGGATCAAGTGAATCATCGAGAGCGTGATGAACCCGGAAGTGAGCAACAGCTTATCGGCCAGAGGGTCCAACACTGCTCCGAGCCGGGTATACTGATTCTTCATCCGGGCGATCGCTCCATCCAGCGCATCAGTTATTCCTGCTACGAGAAGAACGATGAGCGCTTCATCAAATCTGCCATAGATGAGAAGCCCGATGTAGCAGGGGATTAGGATGATGCGGAGGATGGTCAGACTGTTGGGGATATTCATATCTTCCGGGACACAGCGGTCTACGGCAGCGGGGAGAGATGATAGGAGCGCCCTAAGCGCTTGTCAACGGCTTGCAGTCGGCTGTGCCCCCCCCTATAATCCCACTTCCGAGTTTTTCAGTCGAGTGTCACGGAGATTGTGATGAGTTCGCTTCCGCTGCTCTTCAAAAAAGAAGGATTGATTGAAAAGCATCAGATTGAAGGGGTCGATCCAGGCGATCGGTACTTCAATCGCACAATCCTCGTCAACCGAACACCATCAGGCTACGCTGCCAAGGTCATGTATGAGGCCTTGAATGTGGAAGGGCGTTCAAATCCGACCATCACCGCTGCGGTACGCGAACTTGTCGAAGCGATGCAGAGATTGGGCTTCAGCAAGATAAGAACCCGCGCCAATTTCAAAGGTTCGAAGTATCTCGCCGAAAAAGAGACCTGGGTTGAATACCAAGATTTAGCGTAGTACAGACTCTCATCCGGACACAAATTCCCGATAGACCAAGTCGTGAATACGAGGGCGGAAGATCTTGATCTTTTCGTTTCTACGATCGGGGTGTACTCGGTTGGATAAGAGCACCACTTCCAATTCACATAGCGGATCAATCCACAACGACGTCCCGGTGTAACCGAGATGCCCGAAGGATCGCTCGGAGAAATTGGACCCCGATGAAGACGGCGACGATGGAGTATCCCATCCCAAGGCCCAGCTCGATCGAGCGACAGATTCTTGACGGGTTGTAAACTCTCGGACAAGTTCCCTGTCCAGAATTGACTCTCTCCCATGATAGCCGCGGAGCCATGCTCCGGAGACAGCCAAGACCGATTCTGCAGTCCCGAACAACCCTGCGTGGCCTGCAACACCACCCATTGCCGCTGCATTCTCGTCATGTACCTCTCCATGTAGGAGTTGATGACGCCACTCGTCCCATTCGGTCGGAGCTATGCGTGATGCAGCGATGACTGGGCGTATCACGTCCGGTTTCTTTCGTCCTTCCGTAGGGCAAAACATCATGGAATCAGCCTGTAGTGGTCGGACGATCGCTTCGTTGCACCAGAGGTCCAGTGTCATCCCACTGAGACGTTCCACGAGAAATCCCAGCAACATGAATCCTAGGTCGCTGTAGACGGTTCGCGCCCCGCGTGGATAGATTAACGGCTCGTCGCGAATCATCTTCAATACACATTGTTGAATGGACTGATCCCCGCCGGAGAGGCCCGGATTCATCCTTCTTGGGGTAAGCCGCTCGTAGAACGGTCGCCAGCCCGGCAAGCCTGAGCGATGGGTTAAGAGATCTCGTACTGTCGCCTGACCGATCGGTGTTCCGTCAAGTTCGGTTAGTACCTCTTGTACGGAATCCCCAAGTGTCACCTTGGCATGCTGAGTCAGAATCAGGACTGACGTCACCGTAGCCAGCGGTTTTGTAAGAGACGCGAGGTCATAGATCGTCGTCGGTTGGACGGGAGAGCCCGGCGGCTCCGTGGATAATTGACCGGCTACCACCACACATTGCAACTCGCCACACAGACGTACCGCCAACTGGGCGCCGGGAAAGACACCTTCGTCAACGGCCGATTGCAGCGCCGCCTGGATGACGTGATCAGAAGCCATGGGCAGGGTACCTGTCGCTGGCGAGAAAAGATCGTGCTTGTGGCTGGGCCGCGTGAAGCAATTTCCAGAACGCCTGAGTAGGGGAATATAACTACTTCGGATTATTTATAACGTCGGACTCGACTCCCCTTCGAGCTTCTCCTCGGAAGCGGTTGCGGTTTCGTGGAATGCCTCCTGTTCTTCCACTTCCAACATATGCTCGAACATTCGTAACGACGCACGCAACCGTTCAACCATGAGCAGTCGCTGCTTCTGGAGAGTCGAGAGATCGCGCTGGGTATCGGTCAACTCTACCCTGGCCTGACGGATCAATTCGCCGGCCTTTAATTCGGCCTCCTTGATGACGAGATCCGCCTCTCGTTGAGCATTCTGTTTCACATCATCTGCCAGCGATTGAGCAGACAGGAGGGTATTCGACAGCGTCGCTTCTGTCCGCTTCAGCTCGGCGAGTTGCTGCTCCAGAAATATGATCTTTTCTCGCTGAACGGCATGTTCTCTATTCAACGATTCGACCGTCTGTGCCAGTTCTTCAAGGAAGCGATTGACCTCTTCCTTGTCGTACCCACGGAAGTTGACCTTGAACACCATTTGCTGGATATCGAGCGGTGTAATTCTCATGGCATCCCCCATGGTCATCTCAGTTCATCCTCATGGCAAATTCTTTGAGAGACTGCACAATCGCGATCTGCAGAAAGGTAATGATCAAAATCGCGACGATCGGCGACAAATCTATACCCATCCGCGACCCGATCCATCGACGAATCGGCGCCAAGACCGGTTCGGTCGCGCGATTGAGGAACTGGACGATCGGGTTCCACGGATCCGGGTTGACCCACGAGATCAGGGCACGGGCAATGATCACCCACATATAGAGCCATAACACATAGTCAAGAATCGTCGCCACCGCCGAAAGAGCATTGCCCGCGACGAACATCAGCGCCCCAATTCCTTCGATCGCTTGGTGGCCGCCTCAACCGCCGCCATCAAGGCCGCACGGAATCCCCCCAGTTCGAGCTGATGAAGTCCGGCGATGGTTGTGCCGCCGGGAGACGCCACCCGATCTTTCAATTGGGCGGGATGCGCCCCTGATTCCAACACCATGCGAGCCGCTCCGAATACCGTTTGGGCAGCGAGCAGTTCGGCGGTCTGTCGAGGCAAACCCATCATCACTCCCCCATCTGCCAATGCCTCAATAGCCTGAAATATATAGGCAGGGCCACTGCCGCTCAACCCAGTCACCGCATCCATCAACCGCTCTTCAACCAGCACCACTCGTCCGACGACCTCGAATACCGTTCGCACCAGACGACTGTCATCTTCCGAGACCGCGCTGCCTAACGCCAGGGCAGTCATCCCCTCCCGGACCAATGCTGACACATTCGGCATCGCGCGAACGACCCGTATTTCACCGGAGATCTGTTCCGCAATAGTTCGGATCGTCGCCCCTGCCACAATGGAAACCACGAGGGCATGGGCCAGGAGAGGGCCAAGCTCGCCGAGTACGACAGGAAGTATCTGAGGTTTTACCGCCAAGATGACTATGTCAGCCCAGGCAACCGCTTCGCGGTTGGCAGAGCCGACTCGAAGGGCGAACCGACTTTTAAAGCGATCGCGGCGAGCAGGATCGGGGTCTGTCGCCCATATCGACTCAGCAGGACACACCTGAGCCGAAAGAAGACCGCCGACCATGGCCTCGGCCATCTGGCCGGCTCCAATGAACGCGATCTTACCAGTAATCGTTGCACTAGGCATGTGACACACCCGAAATAGCCGCGTCGAGTTGTATGATGGATCGGCTCGAACCCGAACAGTCTATGCTCGACGAGCGAACCTCCTGCCCATAGGTCCATTGTATCCGAAGAGCGCGCGCCATAGCGCCTTCTCTCAGATACTCCGAAATATTGTACAGAATCCCCCCGGGAAATGTCAGCGGACTCGCCTAGACCACCTCTCAGCGGTGAGAGAGCAGGGTGATCCCGCTCAGCATCGTCCCGTTTACGCGGCCCTCCCGTCGATAGGAGTAAAAAAGCTGATCATGGCAGATCGTGCATAGATTCACCGTCGAAATAGACGGTGCAAGCACGCCCTGCCTCTCCACTTGTCGACGGACCAGTGCTTTGAGATCCAGTCGAGCCCTGTGCCCTCGATAGTCCTGCACAACCGACTCCCAATCAGGCAAGTTCAATCTGAGCTGATTAAGCACCGCCTCGTCCACTTCATAGCAGCAGGGGCCGGCCGATGGTCCGATGCTGACTCGCAGATCTGACGGCGCCGACTCGAATCTGGCCGCCATCAACGCAAGGGTCTTCGAAGCAATCCCGGCGACCGCACCTCGCCAACCGACATGAATCGCTGCCACAACACGCCGAAGTGGGTCGTGTACGAGCACAGGGACACAATCTGCCGTCCGCACCGCCACCGTCACGCCGGGTTGATCGGTCATCAACGCATCCCACCCGCCGGAGAACTGATCCGACTCGGTGAGCGGACGATCCACCACCAAAGCGTCGGTCCCATGCACTTGCTTGACGGATAACAGCCATCCACGCTTCCGCGCTCCAGAATAACGAGCAGGCACTCCTATATCGAATGCCAGCGATTCAGTATGGCCGCGCGTGCCGAAGAAATGTCCGATGCCGTCGCACGTGGACGCAAAAGCAGGAACTGTAATAACCGCTACACTCATTACCCTTCCCCTCTATGATTACCCTCTCCTACCGGCCTGCGGACTCAGTCGACCTGTTTACGCAGGAACGTTGGCACATCCCACTCGTCCTCAGCGATAGCCGCAGTTCGCTCCATCGATTCTCTTGCATCTCCCATCCGCCGCAAGTAAGTCGGCCGATCGAGATCTTTGAGAGGGCGCTCTCCATACGATCGTTCTCCCACCGTCTGACCAGCGCCGTTCATCGTCTGTTGCGCGGGTCGGGAGGTCCTGGCCGCAGCCACGGGAATCGGACCGGCCTGCTCATCCCGCTCGAATCCCGTGGCAATGACCGTCACGACCAGGTCGTCGCCCATATCGGGATTGATCACCTGCCCGACAATGATGTTGGCTTCAGGGTCAGCTGTCTGTTGGATGATCGTCGCTGCTTCCTCGATCTCGTGCAGCGACATGTTGGGGCCGCCGGTGATATTCAACAACACACCGCGCGCGCCCTCTACACTGCCTTCCTCCAGCAACGGACTGCATATCGCCTTTTGTGCCGCTTCGATTGCCCGATTCGTGCCTCGCGCCACCCCCATACCCATGACTGCGCGTCCTGTATGCGACATCACGGTACGGACATCGGCAAAGTCCACGTTCACATGGCCGGTCGTCGTGATCACATCCGCAATCCCTTGAATGGCCTGCCGGAGGACATCATCTGCCACCTTGAAGGCTTCGAGCAACGGCGTCGCTTTGTCGACGATGCCGAGCAATCGCTGATTCGGGATCACAAGCAACGTATCGACGTGGCGACGGAGATCGCGAATCCCTTCATCCGCATGAATCATCCGCCGATGACCTTCGTATGAAAACGGTTTGGTCACGACACCGACTGTCAAAATACCGAGTTCGCGCGCGATGCTTGCTACGATCGGCGCAGCACCTGTTCCTGTCCCGCCGCCCATCCCCGCCGTCACGAATACCATGTCGGCCCCTTCAAGGCACTCACGGATTTGATCTTTGCTTTCCAACGCCGAATCTTTTCCGACTTCCGGTTTCGCCCCAGCGCCGAGCCCCCTGGTCCGCTCCGGACCCAGTTGGACCTTGTACGACGCCTGCGACCGATCCAACGCCTGCAGATCGGTATTCGCCGCGATGAAATCAACCCGCGCTAATCCCGATGTGATCATGGTATTCAGCGCGTTGCATCCGGCGCCACCGACCCCAATCACTTTGATCCGAACCGGGGACACGACATCTTCTTCGAATGAAAACATCAGGGCACCTCCCTTTAATAAAATCCGCGTCACGGGCGTCCGCCGCGCGGCATGGTTAAAAGAACTCGAACATCCAGGACTTCATACGATCGAACACCTTATGCAACGGACGCCCGCCTCGCAGACCGGCCGTGGCCATCTCGTCGGCATGTTGCCGGGCATGGAGCAACAGGCCCACACCCGTCGCATGCATGGGATTACTGACAATGTCGCGCAACCCTCCGATCCCGCCTGGTGCGCCGCGCCGAGCCGGGAGATTCAAGACCTGCTCTGCCGCATCGGGCATCCCCTCCAGCAACGACGTTCCCCCTGTGATCACTGCTCCTGCCCCCAGCATGCCCTCATACCCGGCGCGCGTGATTTCCCGGCGAACCAGTTCGAATATTTCTTCGACTCGCGGCTCAAGAATCTCGGCAATGTCCCGACGTGAAAACGTCCGCGCGGGCCGTTCTCCGACTGACGGAACCTCCACCGTTTCATGGCCCTGCACTAACCCTGTCCGGGCGATTCCGCGCTGCAGCTTGATCTTCTCGGCCTCGGTCTGGGAGGTCAGCAAGCCGATTGCGAGATCCTTCGTCAGGTTTTGCCCGCCGATCGGCAAGACTGCAGAGTGGCGAATACTTCCGTCGAGGAAGATCGCGAGGTCGGTTGTCCCACCACCAAGATCGACCATGACGACCCCCAGGTCTCGTTCCTCCTGGCCAAGGACCGCCTCACTGGAAGCCAAGGGCTGCAGCACCATATCTACGACATCGAGGCCCGCACGATTCACACACTTGACGATGTTTTGCGCTGACGTTACCGCACCGGTGATCACGTGCACGTTGACTTCGAGGCGGATTCCGGACAGACCCAATGGCTCCCGAACCCCTTCCTGCCCGTCCACCATGAACTCTCGAGGCAGCACATGGAGAATCCGGCGTTCATGGGGGATGACGGCCAGTGTCCGTGCGCTTTCGATTGCTCGCTGAATGTCCTCCCGCGTGACTTCTGCCTTTTTGAGCGCCACAACCCCCTTGCAATTTTCCGCGGAAATATGGCTCCCGGCGATCCCGGTGTAGACGGAATTAATTTGCACCGCCGCCATCAGTTCGGCTTCCTCGACCGCCTTCTTAATCGATTCCACGGTACTCTCGATATCGACCACGACACCTTTTCGGAGCCCTCGCGAGGGGCTGGAGCCGACCCCGATGATATTGAGCCCTCCTTCATCGGTGACTTCAGACACTATGGCGCAGATCTTCGTGGTTCCAATGTCCAAACCCACAAGAATCTGATCACGTTTCGGCACAGTTCTCACGCCCTTTCACGTACAATCACACGGTTGTCATAGCGCAGATCGATCTCGCTCACCGTACGCTTCCGGTCATCGAATGGAGCCGTTTTGAATGACGGATTCACTTTCAGGAAGCGTTCCCACTGATCAACCAGGGAATCGTTGCCGAACTGGAATCGCACTCCGTCGGCTGACGCCAGCACATTCGAGGAAGTCGTCAGATCGATTTCAACCCGCCCGTCGAAGGTCGTGGCGATCAGCTTGGCCAGTACCACTCCGGACTGAATCGCGTTGCGGACGCCCACGTCACCGCGTTGAAGCGACTGTGGATCAAGTCCGATCAACAGGGGAAGCGTCTGATCATCCCGCTTACCCAACTTGGCAAGAAGGTATCCGTTCTCATCACTCAACCAATGGTCCACGCCCGTCTGAACAATCGCGGCCGGGGTGCGTTCCAATATGGCGACATGCAGCAGATGCGGCGGCCTGCGTTCGACCGTTGCCTCCTTGATCCAGGCATGCGCGCGCACTCGCTCGGCAAGAAATCGCGTGCTGACTTGATGAAGCCCCATGCCGGGCTTCAACACAAGCCGTTCTAACACTTCCGGTTTCGTCACATGGTGCATCCCCTCAACCTCCACCTCTTGTATTTCCAGCCAGCTCTGAAGAATTGGCCCCATCTTCTGCGTGACCAGGGTCAGCCCCCAAGCGAACATCACGAGGCCGACAACCCATTGTCCTACGCGTAGCGCACGCCGAGCGCGGGAGTGGAGTCGCTCTCGACGCGCCTGCTGGCGCTGATCCGAGACCTGACTGGCGCGGGCACCCTTCCACTCGTTCACACGGGGACCGACTTCACACGCTGTCCGCTTCCGCCCAAGTAGCCTCACGACATACTCCGCTCATCTGACATACGGCTGAAGCCGGCCGCGCGAACCAGCGCGGACTCGAGAATCCGTTCGGTCAACTCGTCATAGTCAATCTCGGCCTGTGCCGCTGCCATCGGAAGCAAACTCGTCTCCGTCATGCCCGGTGCGGTGTTAATCTCCAACACAACAGGACGGCCACGCGGAGTGATACGGAAATCGACTCTGGCCGCACCTTCGCACCCCAACACCTCATAGGTCCGTAGCGCCATCGTGCGAATCTTCCGAGTCACCGCCGACGTCAAGGGCGCAGGACAGAGATACTGCGTGGTCCCCTTCTTATACTTCGCTAGGAAGTCGTAAAAGCCGTTCGGGGCAACGATTTCCACGGCAGGGAGCACCAATGGTGAAGCCTGGCGTCTCCCAATGATCGACACCGTAACTTCATGCCCAGGAATGTAGGCCTCAACCATCGCATCGACGTCGTACCGATGGGCCAATGCCAGTGCCTCACGCCATTGCCCCGGTTTCCGCACGATAGTGACGCCAATCGTGGACCCTTGCGATGCAGGTTTCACCACAACCGGCAAGCGCACTCCCGCCGCTCGCAACGCCGTGGCGCACGAGACATTCTCACCGCACCTCACGACAGTCCCGGCCGGCACAGGAATACGTGCTGAAGCCAAGAGCGTTTTCGTCATCACTTTATGCATCCCGATCGCACTCGCCCGGACGCCGGATCCCGTGTAAGGAATGCCCAGAGTTTCCAGAAATCCTTGGATCGCACCGTCTTCACCGCCTGGACCGTGTAACGCGAGAAACACCAGGCCAATCTTCTGGTCGTGCAGATCTTGAGAAAGCGTCGGTCCGACATCGATGGCCACGGCATCGTAGCCACGACGAACCAGCGCCCGATGCACCGCGGCACCCGTCCGGAGCGACACATCGCGCTCGGCCGATTGCCCTCCCATCAGTACCCCGATGCGGACGCAGGTGAGAAGAGGTCGCGCTGTCGAACGAGTTTTGCTCATACGACTACATCTCTCCTACGATTTTAAGTTCGAGATTTAATCGGACACCCAGACGACGGTGAATAACGCCGCGGACTTTCCCGATCAGCGCAATAACGTCTGCCGCGCTCGCCTGCCCCCGATTGACCATGAAGTTGGCATGCTTCATCGAGACTTCTGCATCGCCGACACGTGCCCCCTTGAGACCAACCGCCTCAATCAGTCGGCCGGCAGAATCGCGTGGAGGGTTCTTGAACACGCAACCGGCGCTCGGCATCGCGAGCGGCTGGGTATCGCGGCGATAACGGAGGTAGTCTTTGACCGCTCGCTCAATCTCCGATCGGACTCCCGGCTTTAATTGAAGCCACACCCCCACGACGATGCCCCGTGGCAACAAGGCCCGTCGATACTCGAATTTGATTTGGGCGGCCTCCAAATCCAAGACCTGGCCCTTCATATTCACCATGCGAACAGCCTTGATCGAGTCCTTCATTTCCCCGAGTTTCGTTCCGGCGTTCATCATCACACAACCCGCTACGGTTCCGGGGATTCCCGCTGCCCATTCCAATCCCGCAAGGGAGTGCCGAATAGCGTATCCGATCAACGTCGGCATTCCGACGCCTCCTTCGGCATAGAGAATCGACCCCGGTTCTTCTTTGACCTCTCGCAATCGCGCCAGACTGATCACAATCCCGCGGATTCCCCCATCTCGAATGAGCAGATTCGTTCCGCCGAGGACAAACAGCGGAATCTTGTGTGCGCGCGCCTGCCCGACCACCAGAGTGATATCCTCGATATCGACTGGCGCAACCAGAACGTCCGCCGGCCCTCCGATCCTGAACGAGGTGTAATCTCGGAGGGGAGCCCGGAAGAATACCGATCCCCGGAAACCCGCCACCGCAGCTCGTATATCGGCCTGCGTAAACTGCACATGATCGTTCGCGGCTTTCGTGACACGCCGGACACCTCGCTTCATGACATCATCCGATCGGGGCCAGCCGAGCCAACAACCCAACCCCCGTCTTCCAAATATCTCCCGCCCCTAATGTGATAACGAGATCCCCGGATTTCAGATGAGGCAGCACCTGATCCACCAACATGTCTTTTTGCGCCACAAAGGTCACGGACGGATGACCAGCCGCGCGAACAGTGTCGGCCAACTTGGCCCCGGACACTCCTGGAATCGGCTGCTCCCCCGCGGCATAGATGTCCGCCAGGAACAGGACGTCTGATTGATCAAACGCCTTCGAAAAATCTTCGAGCAAGTCTCGCGTCCTGGTATAGCGATGCGGCTGAAACAGCACGACCAACCGCCGGTCCTTCCATCCTTGCTTCGCTGCGGCCAGCGTAGCCTTGATCTCAGTTGGATGATGCCCATAGTCGTCTACGACCATGATCCCGCTGGCTTCACCCCGCAGATGAAAGCGACGTTCAACCCCTGTATAGGCCGCCAGCGCTTTTCTGATGAGGTCCACCGGCACGTCCAATTCGATCCCGATCGCAATGGCCACGAGCGCGTTGGAGACATTGTGTCGACCGGGCACCGCCAGGCGGAACGGACCCAAACTTCGCCCACGGTGCTGCGCCCGGAACTCAGCACCCCATTGGTTCAAATGAATCTCCGTCGCACAGAAGTCCGGTGTGACCCCCTCGCGCTCACTGATTCCGTAGGTTTGATAGCGCTTTACAATGTTCGGAAAGAGTGCCCGGAGGCGATCATCGTCGGCACACAACACGGCCAACCCATAGAACGGAACCTTGTTAATAAATTCGAGAAAGCTTTCGTTGATGCGCTCCATACTGCCGTAATGATCGAGGTGTTCCCGATCGAGATTCGTGACCGCGACAATCGTTGGAGACAGACGGAGAAACGACCCGTCGCTCTCATCGGCTTCCGCCACGAGGAAATCACCTCGACCAAGACGGGCATGACTTCCCAGCGCATTCACTTTGCCTCCGATCACCATCGTCGGATCCAATCCGCCCTGTGCCAACACGTTGGCCACCATCGACGTGGTCGTGGTTTTCCCGTGAGCGCCGGCAATGGCGACCCCGAATTTCAGCCGCATCAACTCGGCGAGCATCTCGGCTCGAGGGATGACGGGAATCTGCTTCGCCTTGGCCGCCACGACTTCGGGGTTCTGCGCCGACACAGCGGAGGAGATGACCACCACTTGGGCGTCCCCCACATTCGACTCCTGATGGCCAACAAAGATGCGCCCACCGAGCTCTTCCAATCTTCGCGTGGTATCGGAGGTCTGCAGGTCCGAGCCCGTCACTTTGTATCCCAGCGTCAACAGCACTTCAGCGATGCCGCTCATCCCCGATCCTCCGATTCCGACTAAGTGAATCTGTTGCGTCTTACGAAACATCGAAGTGCGCCTTACTCCACCAGCTGGTGGATATGACGGTGAGTTCTGTCGACGTTGCCCAATCCCATTAGCTTCCTGTCGCTCCAACAGACCTGTTGACATCATGATGACCTCCCATGAGTGCGTAGCATTCACGGACAATGACTTCGGCTGCATCGATTCTCCGGAGAGATAGACTGGCCTCGCCCATCGCACGCAATCGTTCGGGATCTTCGAGAATGCCCGACACGGTGCGGGCTAACAGAGTCCCGGTGAGCCCGGATTGCGCAAGTACAACGGCGGCTCCGGCCGCTTCCATCACCTCGGCATTCCGGGTTTGATGGTCGTAGATAGCGGACGACAGTGGAATGAGAATGGCCGGCTTTCCGCACGCCGTGAGTTCTGCCACAGTCATGGCGCCGGCTCTTGCGACTACGAGATCCGCCTGGCGCAATGCGGTGGGCATGTCATAAATAAACGGCATAACGTGCGGCTCCATGCCGGTGCGACGATACGTCTCGATCACCCGCGTATAGTCGGCCTCGCCGGTCTGATGAGTCACTGTGAGATGCGGCAGGTGTGCCATCAGTTCAGGTAACCCCTCCATCACTGCCGTGTTCATCGCCCTCGCTCCCTGACTTCCACCGAAAATCAACAGATGCAGCGACCCTGATTTCTCCTGGTTCTGCTCAATGCCTTCCAGGAACGCTTTTCGAATCGGAGTGCCCACCACATGCACTTTAGAACGAGCGAAGGAATCGGACGCCGACTCGAATGCGAGAAAAACGCGCTGAGCGAAGGGGCCTACAGCTTTGTTGGCCATTCCGGGATGCGCGTTCGGCTCGAGAATCACACGCGCCACCCCGGTCAGCGCTGCTGCAAGTAGCATCATCGGACTCGTATAGCCGCCCACCCCGATCACAAGATCTGTCCGTTTTGTTCGCAGGATCCGCAGACACTCCCACAAACTGACCGGCATGGCAGACAAACCTGCCACTGCTCCCCATAGCCCCTTACCCATGACCGGCTTGGCATTGATCAAAACCAGTTCGAATCCTTCGTGGGCGAGCACGGTCGACTCAAGCCCGCGCGCTGTTCCCACAAAGAGAATTTCGGTCCTGGGATCTCGTCTGAGAAACTCTCGCGCCAGGGCTACAGCCGGATAGAGATGCCCGCCGGTTCCTCCTGCTGCTATGACAATCGTCATCCGTGATCCAATCCACCATGTCCACCTCGAGACCCACCGGCATGCCGGTCGCGAGAAATACTGAGCAAAATACCTACGCCGATCAGACTGACCACCAGCGACGACCCTCCATAGCTGACAAACGGTAGCGTAAGCCCCTTCGTCGGCAACAATCCGGTTACCACCGCTGCATTCACCAACGCCTGGCCACCGATCAACACGGTAATGCCCATGCCAAGATAGCGGCCGAACGGCATCCGCGCACGAGCCGCGATTTGAATCCCTCGCCAAACAAAAAATGCAAACAGCAGAATGACCGTCGCGGTGCCGATGAGCCCCAGCTCTTCCCCGACCAGTGCCAAGACAAAATCTGTATGCGCCTCCGGAAGGAAGTAGAGCTTCTGTTTGCCTTCGCCCAGTCCTACTCCGAGCGGACCGCCGCTTCCGAAGGCCATGAATGATTGTGTGATTTGGAACCCGGCGTCCGACGGATCCTTCCATGGAGCCAGAAAGGTCATGAGCCGTTGACGCCGATAACTCGAACTGAGAACCATCGCCAGCACGGCTGGGATCGCGCAGAGACCTAGCGCCAACAGATGGGATATCCGCGCTCCTGCGAGAAAACACATTGCGATCGTCACCAGTCCGAGCACTACAACTGTCCCAAAATCCGGTTCGAGCAACACCAGTCCGCTCAGCAGTCCGATCACGATCAGGATCGGGAGCAGGCCATCGCGAAACGACGTAATCTTCTCTCCTTTTTTGGTCAGATACGCTGCGAGATAAATGACCGCCACAAGTTTGGCCATTTCCGCCGGCTGGACCGAGATGGGACCCAACTGCAACCATCGCCGCGCTCCCTTGGCTGCTACGCCAAGCGACGGCGCCAGCACCATAATGAGCAACACCACGATGCAGACCAGCATCGGAATGGAGAGTTTTCTCCAGAACGTGTAGTCGATACGCGAGGTGAGATGCATCAACAGAAAGCCGAACGTCAGCCAGGCGATCTGTCGCTTTAGATAAAACCCGGGATCCTGAAACCGGTTGCCTGCCACAATGGCACTCGCACTGAACACCATGACAAGCCCCACCAACGCTAGAGTCATCGTGACTGCCAGCAACGTGTGATCCGCCGCCACTCGTTGCTTGCCCGACCGTTGGTTGGTCTGGGACCATGGAAGCGCCAGGGTCCCCGTCGATCGATGTGCCATTCTTCAGGACCGCCCCTCCTTCGCCTTGCACGTCACGCAGGTAAGGCATGAACCAATGCCTTGAATTGACGACCACGGTCTTGATAGTCCGCAAACATGTCGAAGCTGGCGCAGGCCGGAGACAACAACACTACGTCACCCGACGAGGCACCCTCTGCAGCAGAGTTCACAGCGTCCCGCAGGCTCTCCGCTTCGGTCATTGTGGCGACACCCTGCCAAGCCTGTCGCAACAGCGGCGCCGCTTCTCCGATCAGAATCACGCGCTTGACCCGTCGACTGACCGCCTGGGCCAGTCGAGAAAAATCGCCTCCTTTATCTCTCCCGCCTGCGATGAGCCAAATCGGTTGCTCGATACTCTCCAGCGCTTTGAGCGTGGCATCGACATTTGTACCCTTCGAATCGTTCACAAATCGGACTCCCCGCCGTTCGCGGACGATTTCAAGGGCATGTTCGAGTCCCGGAAACGTCGCGAGCACGCGACGAATCACGTCGATCGGACAGCCGCAGAGCAGGGCATAGGTCGCAGCCGCCATGACGTTTTTTACGTTGTGGCTGCCGATGATCCGGATCTCGTTTCGGCGGCAAATTTCCACCCGTACGCCAGTCACTGTCGTGACGATCCGGTCACCTTCGAGGTAGGTTCCCCCTTGCATGTCGGCGCCGATCGATGCCCGGCTCGTAAAACCCAGCCGTGTGGCACGAACCCGATCTCGCAACGATGCCACACGGTCGTCGTCAAGGTTGAACAGGGCAAAATCAGAAGCGACTTGATTCTCAAAGATCCGTTGTTTAGTCGCGAGATATTCATCCAGAGACTTATAGCGATCTTGGTGATCGACCGTCACATTGAGCAGCGCGGCGATCCAGGGATGGAATCGATCTATGGTCTCAAGCTGGAAGCTGGAGACCTCGATGACGAGATAGTCGAACGGATTTGGCTTCCCCGTCTGACTGGCGCGAAGGTCTTCCATGGCCGCTTCGCTTAAAGCGGTACCCAAATTGCCGCCGACAAACGCCCGCTTTCCGCTCTCAGCCAGAAACTTACCGATCAAAGTCACAGTCGTACTTTTGCCGTTGGTGCCTGTAACGGCAAGAAGCGGGCTTCGAAAGAACTGCGAGGCAAGTTCCAATTCGCTGATCACTTTCACGCCACGCCGGCGCACCGCTTCGAGCGAGGCTAACCGATAGGGGACTCCTGGGCTGATCACCACCAAATCCGCTTCATCGAGCGACGATTCGTACTGTGCCCCGACAGTCACACCGACATGATCGCGATCGATAGCGTCGAGGGCCGATGTCAGTTCCGCCGATTCCTTGCGGTCGGCTACCGTAACCCGCGCTCCCACCGCTTGAAGCAACCGGCAGGCGGCTACACCGCTTCTGGCAAGCCCGAGTACCGTGACACGTGCTCCCGCAAGTTCTACCGCCGCTTCCCCTACCATGCCGTCACCGAAGCTTTAGAGTGCTCAGACTCAATAACGCCAACAGGATGGCGATAATCCACAATCGCACGACGACTTTGGGCTCCTCCCACCCCTTCATCTCAAAGTGATGATGGATGGGGGCCATGAGAAAGATGCGCTTCCCGCGAGACTTGAACGAGAGCACCTGAAAAATGACCGAAACCGCTTCGATCACAAACACCCCTCCGACCATCAGAAGCAGCAGCTCGTGCTTACTGATGACCGCGACCGTACCCAGCGCCGCTCCCAGCGGGAGCGATCCCACATCCCCCATAAATACTGAAGCCGGATAGGTGTTGAACCACAGAAATCCCAGGCTCGCTCCCAGGATAGCGGCGGTGAACACCGCCAGTTCACCTGCCCCCTCAATGTGTTGAATCAGCAGGTAGTCCGAGATGAGTCGATGACCTACAACATAGGCCACGATCGTATAAGCCAACGCCGCGATCATAACCGGTCCGACCGCAAGCCCATCGAGACCATCGGTCAGATTGACCGCATTGGAACTCCCGACGATAACCAATACGGCAAAGGCGACATAGAACCAGCCGAGGTCCGGAACAACATTCTTGAAAAACGGGATGCTGAGTTTGGTCGTATAGCCGGGGAGGAAATAGAGAACCAGCGCAATCGCCAAGGCTACCACCACTTGTGCCGTGAACTTCTGCCACGCCAACAACCCCTTCGATTGGGCCTTGATGAACTTGAGATAGTCGTCGGCAAATCCGATCGCTCCAAACCCCACCATGACGGCAACGACAAGCCAGACATAGGGTTTTGCAATATCGGCCCAGAGGAGTGTCGAAAGAACCACGGCGAAGAGGATGAGAATGCCGCCCATAGTGGGAGTGCCGCTCTTCGCCAGATGACGCTTAGGCCCATCGTCTCGAATCTGTTGACCCAGCTTCATCTCTTGCAATTTCCGAATCACCATTGGGGCCAGTACAAAGGCGATTAAAAATGCCGTCACGGCCGCATAGATGATCCGGAAGCTCAAATACCGGAAGACGTTCAGGAACGAATATTCCGTATGAAACGGGTACAGCCAGTTGTAGAGCATGCGGTGGTTACCTCAGAATACGCCGACCGGTCTGACCGACTCACGAGCCGGATCGACAGAGACCCATTACGATGCCTTCTTGATGACTGCTCTCATTCCTGTCAGCGCGTGCACAACCTGTTCCATTTTCATGCCTCGAGAGGCCTTGATCAGCACCACGTCACCCTGCCGGACAATCCGCTTCAAGTGATCAGCCGCAGCAGCCGCATCAGCCACTTCGTCGATTTCGGAAGCTGCCATCCCGCCCTGCCGGGCCCCTTCCGCAATGTAACGGCCCAGTGTCCCGCAGGCGATCAGGCGTGATAGTCCCTGCCCGGCAAGAAACTGGCCAACCTCCCGGTGCATCCTGCCTGTCTCCTGGCCGAGTTCAAGCATGTTTCCCAACACGGCAATTCGTTTGCCCGCAGGACTCCATTGGGCCAGCAATTGGAGCGCAGCTTTCATCGATGCAGGATTCGCGTTGTAACAATCGTTGATGAAATGGACGCCATGATGGGTGACCACCTGTGACCGCATCGCGGCAGGGCGAAATCGGCCCAGCCCTTGGGCAATCATTGAGCCGGAGAGGTGCAAGGCGGCACCGACTGCCGCTCCGGCAAGCGCATTGGTGATGTTGTGGGTCCCGTGCACCTTGATTCGAACGATCGTCGGGCGGCTTTTCCCGGGGAGATGCAGGCGAAAGGTCGTGCCGTAACGTGTATCGGACGCGACCCCACTCGCTCGGACATCAGCCATCACTGAAAATCCGAACGACATCACACGACATTGCGCACGCGCGGCAAGATAGTCAAAGTAGGAATCGTCGGCATTCAAGATGGCCAGGCCATTGGGCGGAAGCAGATCCAGCAATTCCGCTTTGGCTTGGGCCGATCCTTCCATGCTTCCGAAGAACTCGAGATGATCCGGACCGATATTGGTAATCACCCCGATGGTGGGCCTGACCATTTCACAAAGCCTGGTCGTCTGCCCCTGCTGATCCACCCCCATCTCAATGACGGCCGCTTGGTGGCGGGGCGTGAGGCGAAACAGAGTAGCGGGTACGCCGATCCGATTGTTCAAATTCTCCTCGGTCTTCAGTACCCGCCACCGTTGGGCCAACACTGCCGCTACCATCTCTTTCGTCGTCGTCTTGCCGTTGCTCCCAGTCACTGCCACCACGGGAATATCGAAACGACTGCGATAATGCGTTGCTAATTGCTGATACGCGAACAGCGGATCGCGCACGCCGAAGAGGAAGGGCGCAACTGATCCCTCGATCCGGCGTACCGCCGCGGAGTTTGCGGGAAGACGGTATTCATCCTGCACAATAGCCCCCACTGCGCCCCGCGCCAGTGCGGCCGGCACGAACTCATGCCCGTCGAATCGCTCCCCGCGGAGCGCGACAAAAAGATCACCGCGTCGAACCGATCGGGAATCCGTGATGATCTGTTTGATCCGACGCTTCCCCGACAATGAGTCTTGTCCCTCGAGGACTTTCACGCTGATGACTTCTCGTAGCTCCTCGACCGTAAAACCTGCCATCGACTCTTCCCCTTGCGCAGCCCCGGCTGTGGTCTGGGCTCTCATGCGCAATCCCGCAATTGCTGAATCGCCTCGCGAGCCACCTCACGATCGTCAAAATGAAACTTTTGGGTACCGATGATTTGATAATCTTCATGTCCTTTGCCGGCGATGAGCACCATGTCGCCGCGGTGCGCCGCACGAACGGCAGCGGCGATCGCCTCACGGCGGTCTGGCACCAGGTGATACTGCACATGACGGCGTCGCGTCAGCGCATCGAGCACACCAATCTCTACTTCACGGAGAATCGCCATCGGGTCCTCGGTTCGAGGGTTATCGGATGTCAAGATCACCACATCACTGTACTCCACGGCGGCACGACCCATCTTGGGCCTCTTCCCGCGATCCCGGTCACCGCCGCAGCCGAACACGGTGATGATCCGCCCGGTCTTCAAGGACTGTGCTGCCGTCAGCAACCGGAGTAATGCATCTTCCGTATGTGCATAATCGACGACGACGGTAAAATCCTGCCCGGAAGAGATCCGCTCGAAGCGACCTGGGACATGAGTAAGACGGGCAGCCGCTTCGCGGATCTGATCGGGCGTCGCTCCATCGTGAAGCGCCACTCCGATCGCTCCCAGTAAGTTGTAGATATTGTGTTCTCCGACCAAGCGGCTCTCGATGGTAAACGAGCCTGCGGGAGTGGCTGCCAGAAAAGTCGTCCCCGTAAGCGAAAGACGCACTTGTTCTGCCTTAAGGTCGGCGTGCCCCTTAACGGCGTAGCCCCAGACCGGCACAGAACAGACAGCACGAACCGCGGCTCCTCGAGGGTCATCCACATTAACGATCGCGCGCTTCCCGGCCTTATGCCCGCCGGCCAGTCCGAGAAACAGTCGCAACTTCGCCTGAAAGTACTCGTCCATCGTGTGATGGAAATCGAGGTGATCTTGCGTGAGGTTCGTGAAGACCGCCATGTCGTACTCGCATCCCGATGTCCGGTCCAGCGCGAGCGCGTGGGACGACACTTCCATCACTGCAGCGGTGAGCCCGCCCTCGATCATCTTCGCCAAGAGTTCTTGAAGGTCGAGTGCCCCAGGGGTCGTGTGAGTGGCAGGGACTATATCGTGCCCGATCTGATACCCCACCGTTCCAATCAACCCCACTCGTCGGCCGGTTCCCTCCAGTAACGCTTTGCAGAGATATGTTGTCGTCGTCTTCCCGTTCGTACCCGTGACACCGATCAACTTGAGACGGACCGAGGGATTTCCGTGAAACCTGCTGCCGAGAAGACCGAGCGCCTTCCGCGAATCAGCCACCAGCACAACTGGCAACGGCCCTGCTGCCACAGACGCCTGAGCAACCACCCCAACCGCTCCGGCCTTGATGGCCTGCTCGACGAATCCATGACCATCAACGCGCTCACCCTTCACGGCAACGAACAGGCTCCCTTTCGTTACCACCCGAGAATCATCCGTGATCGCATGGACCGAACAACTCATGTCGCCGCGCCACTCAAGAACGTCGACCTGCCCATGAAGCGCATCGAGCAACTGCATGAGAGTGACGTGATTGCTCGGCATGGTCTTTCAGCGATCCCCCATCGCCATTGCGATTTTCACAGTGTCCTCTCTGGAGACACCAAGATAGTTGAGCACCTGCTCGCCTACCCGACGAAACACGGGCGCTGCCACAACCCCACCCCACGCTTCACCTTGAGGTTCATCGAGGATGACAATCATTGCCAGCCGCGGAGACTCTGCCGGCACATACCCGACGAACGAGCCGACAAACTGCGTGGATGAATAAGCGCCAGTTCGCGAATCGATTTTCTGCGCGGTCCCGGTCTTACCCGCCACGCGGAAACCGGGAATGGCGGCCTTCGAACCCGTCCCATTTGTCACGACACCTTCCAAAATCGTCGTCATCGTCCGGGCGGTGTCCTGGGACACGACTCGCCGCTTGACGTGTGGGCGGACTTCCTTGAGCAAGCCACCTTTCTGGTCGCGCACTTCGGATACGACGTACGGCTTCATCATCACACCCCCGTTGGCGAGCGTGGCCATTGCCGAGACCATCTGGAGCGGAGTCACCCCGACTTCCTGCCCCATCGAAATCGACGCGAGCGATCGTCGGCCCCAGTCTTTGGGTGCCTTCAACAGCCCATTTACTTCACCGGGCAAATCGATCTCAGTCCGTTGACCGAATCCGAACGCCTGAAGATACCGGTACAGTCGGTGTTCGCCGAGAGCCATCCCTGTTTTGGCTGCGCCGATATTGCTGGATTTTTGGATCACTTCTGAGAACGTCATCCACCCTAGCTTGTCATGGTCATGAATCGTCGTATTCGCGATCACCATCTGGCCATTTTCACCGAAAACCATGGAATCCGGGGTCACGACTTTCTCCTCAAGCGCCGCAGCCGCGACGATCGTTTTCATGGTCGAACCAGGCTCGTACGTATCCGTCAGTGCACGATTACGCCACCGATCCGGCGTCAATGCGGCAACGACATTCGGATCGAACCGTGGGCTGACGGCTAGCGCAAGAATCGCGCCGGATTGCGGCTCCATGATGATAATCGTCCCGGATTTAGCATGTGTATGAGAGACGGCCCCTTCGAGTTCTTTCTCTGCAATGTATTGAATCACCTCGTCGACGGTCAGGGTGAGGGAATGCCCAGGCGCCGGGGCCTGTTCCGCCAAACCCTTTGGGAAAACCGTGCGTCCTAACGCATCTCGCTGCAAAACGGTGACGCGCTTTTCCCCGTGCAAATGCGAATCGTACCGACGTTCGAGACCCTCAAGCCCTTGCCCATCTATCCCGGAAAACCCCAGGACGTGGGCCAGCAGCGGACCCTTGGGATAAAACCGCTGCCCCTCCATCACCACACCGATGCCGTCCAATGACAACTGCGCCAGCCGATGGCCTTGTTCGGGTTGGACCTTCCGCGCCAACCACACGAAGCTCTTGTCCTGGCGAAGCTTTCTCTCGATTTCATCGCTCCGAATTTGAAGCACCGGAGAAAGGTGACGGGCGACGGTCGATGGGCTCTCCAGTGATGTCGGTACGCCGAACACGGAAGGCACCTCCACATTCATCGCGAGCACTTTACCGTGTCGATCCGATACCGCGCCCCTCGCTCCCTCGAAGGATACGGTCTTTTGATGTTGCCGATCGGCTTTTGCCGTGAGTTCTGCCGCCTGAAGCACTTGGAGCGTGACCAGTCGAAAGAGCACAACGCCGAACCCGCAGAGGAGCAGGAGCAGCATCACATAGCGACGAACACGAGAAGGACCGGACGTCACTCGCTCTCCCTCCCGGTCGACTCATGTCTCGCCAGCCGGACTTGCTCCACCGACGGGGGTGACAGACCCGGGACCTGCTCAGGCGAATGCACCATCAACACTTGTCCCTGCTGCGAGGGGACCAGACCCAACTTTTCTGTCGCCACCTTCGCGATCCGCTCCGGAGCCGTCAGCGCAGAAAACTTCACTTGCAATTGATCCCGTTCTCGCTCCAACAATACTTTCTGGGTCTTCAATCGTTCGATTTGATAGCCCAACCGAACAACGTCAACACGTTCCCATACAAACCCGAAGACCAGCAGCACACCGGCCACAATCGTTACCATCTTCATAAGCAACCCTCCCTGACTACTCGTTGGGCAACCCGTAGCTTGGCGCTGCGGGATCGAGGATTCCGGTCCGATTCTTCTCTGGCAGGAACCTGTGGCTTCTTTGTCAGGATCATTAAGGCGGAATCTTCCTTGCCGGAAAGCGACCGGAACGTATGTTTGACAATTCGATCTTCGAGTGAATGGAATGAAATCACACAGAGGCGGCCACCGGGGGACAACACATCTACAGCGTCACGCAGCGCCGGCTCGAGGCAGACAAGCTCCTGATTCACTGCAATGCGAATGGCTTGAAACGTTCGTGTGGCACAATGAAGGCGACCACGTCGATAATTCGCCGGAACGGTCCCCTCGATCACTGAGACCAGTTCTTTCGTCGTCGTCAACGGATGCCTCGCGCGCGCGCGGACGATGGCCCGCGCGATTCGTCGAGAAAATCGTTCTTCCCCGAACTGAAAAATCGCATCGGCCAACTGCGCTTCCGACCATCCGTTGACAAGGTCAGCCGCAGTCCCGCTCATCGATTGATCCATCCGCATGTCCAGAGGACCATCCTCTTGAAAGCTAAAGCCTCGACCAGCCTCTTCTAACTGTGGAGACGACACTCCAAGATCGAACAGGATTCCATCGACCTGGCCAACGCCATTGACAGTCAGGTGTCGTTTCAGATCCATAAAATGACCATGGAGAAGGAGCACGCGATCACCGAATCGTGCGAGCTTTTTCTGACTGGCAGAAATGGCCTCGGCATCGCGATCCAGACCGATAAGTCTGCTCTGAGGACTGCTCGCTTCAAGAATTTTTTCAGCGTGCCCACTATATCCCACCGTACAGTCAAGGTAGGTTTTCCAACTTTTTTGTATAAGCCAGAACAGCACATACTCCGACATGACAGGGATATGGCTGGATATCCCCATGGAATTTTATTTTCCAGATCTACCCACTTTCTCCCACACGGGTGCGCAGTATACACCCCCTCAAAGACTTGTCAATAGAAAATTCATGTACTTATGAAACATAGGCGCGTCTTACTGGCTGTTCACCAAGTTCTGAAATTTTGAAGACTGAATGTGCGTGCGCGATAATTTCAAGCGAGGGTATAGAGAGGACGTACCACCCCCATCATATGGGATGAAAGGGGGGGTCGATGACTTCGCTTGATAGAGCGTGCTATTCGGGATACGTTTCAAAATGGTTAAGTCTGAACACCCATGGAAAGCTCACTCGTTACTTCTCCAAGACATGATTCACTATATGTGACATCTCCTTCTTTTCGATTCAGTGAGCCGTCGTTTCACTCATGATCGCCGTATAACACCTCCTTCCGTCAGAGAATGGGTGCCGCGACCTGGCCTAGCTGATGGGTGATTCAGTTAATCCGTCGCCCTCGCAAAGTTGAGGTTTCGTTGACAATGATTGAAGTCGGGTTGTAAATGTTTATATGCGATCATCCCCAACAGCCAATGCATGTTGCATGACCGTTTTTGTGGGAGGACTTGCCTTCCTGCTCGGCGGAATCACCGCCTTCACGGCGTCAGCGGCATCACCGCTCTATTGGTGCCCGGATCGGAATTCCGACCAACAATATTCCGCAACCGAAGGGCCCGGGTGCGTGCCGCTCGTTGAAAGGAAAGAGAACCGGACGACAGAGGAAGCAAGGGAAACACCTGCCGGAGGCAAACCGTCTCGCGACTTTAAGGTCGAAAATCTGCAGGGCGACGTATCAGCATTTCTGAACAAGTATCGCCGCTTCCTCGAGTGCTGCAAGACTGATCTCTCAGAACTTGATCAGGTCGAAGAGCTGGGAAATGAGGTCGATGATTTACTCAGGTCAACTCAAGCGAATATGTCGAATCATTCGATGGCTTCGCGCGGCATCATGCTCCGTGAAATGATCCCGACCGTCTCCAAGGCCCGCTCTGATCTGAAGAAACTTCGAGCGACGCTCGAACGCATCAGCACCTCGACCAATGCGCGAGATTTAGGAGACCTTGAAGCCTCAGGTCGGGAAGATCACGCAATTCGCGAAATGGAAGAATCGATTGAGCGAGACATCCGTGCGCCGAAGCTATCGACAGGGCCAAAGACCGGCGCCAGTATCGGCAGCGCACCAGCCGCAGGACCGAGCATCGGGAAAACACCGAAGACCGGTAACATGATCGGTGCGGAAGGTGTCACCGGCCAAAACATCGGAGCGTCATCGAAGCACAGCCATGACATCGGAAGCTCAGGCCCGGCAGGGTTTGGGATCGGCGCCACAGGTCGTGCCGGCCCCTCGATCGGCGAGTCCAGCTTCAACAGCGAATCGTCTTCGGCTGTCGGCTCATCGCTTCAACGTTCCACGGTTGGCTCCAGTCTGTCGGATTCGACGGTTGGATCGAGTTTCGGCAGCTCTAGCGTAGGCTCAAGTCTTGGAGAGTCGAGTGTTGGCTCGTCCTTCGGGTCGTCTTCCGTGGGTTCAACCATTCAACAACGGGGAACCGGCCCGCAACAATAATCTCCTTACTGACTTGAAAGCGCCGTCGGCACCGACTCCCAGGTCTCTCCCCGATTTTTACTCCTGTACAAGCCACTCCCGTTCGTACCTGCATAGAACACTTCCGGATCGGTCGGACTCTGCACGATTGATCGGATATTGAGTGTCGCAAGACCTGTATTCAGCGTCTCCCATGTCTCCCCGCCATCCTTGCTCCGATGAACGCCTTCCCGGCCGCCCAGATAAATGACGCCCTTCTTCGTACGGTCCAAGATCATCGAAAACAACATCTGATCGTGTAGCGATTGCCCGATCCGCACCCAGGCCGCCCCGCCATCCGTCGTCTTGTAGAGCCCCGACAGCGTGGAAGCATACACTGTATCCGGCTCAAACGGATCGACCAGCACCGACGTCACACTCAGCGCCCGCGATGACTTGATGATGTCGGGCGATACGAGGCCGTTGTTCACCTTCTCCCAATGACCGGCCTCGTCGATCGATTTATACACTCCGCCACTCGTACCCGCGTATATGGTCGCAGGCCTTGTTGGATCGATACCGAGGGTTACCACCATCAGCACTTCCTTCATCCCTTCCATTTTCTTCACCCAATGCTCCCCGCCGTCTCTTGTCTCGGAGACACCCATCGTCGTCGCGAGATAGATGTGATTGCTGTCTTTCGGGTCGAAAAGGAATTGATTCACCACCGACGAGATCGTTGCATCGTCTAACCCCGAACGCATCGAAGCCCAGTGCTGCCCGCCATCGTGACTCTTAAAGACAGCATCACCCTTCGTACCCGCATAAACCGTGGCCGGATAGGCCGGATCGATCGCCATCGAAATCACGCGCGAGTGGCTCATTCCATGTGACAGATTCGTCCAGGTCTGCCCCCCATCGCGCGTCTTATAAATATAGTCGTTCGTCGCGACGTAGATGATTTCAGGATTCTTCGGATTGAGTTGGATAACAACAATGGGATCGCCGCGATTACAGCCAAGGACGGGAAGGCCGAGTAGCAACAGCAATAGGAAGGCGAGTCGTTTCATGAATCCAGCTTGAGGCGATGTTTGGATGCGAAAGTGGCGGAGTCGTTCCAAACTGCATGAGTCTATTATGCGCTACTCAATAAATGACCCTTTCAATCTTGCTCGTTTTCTCTTTAGGGATGGAGGCTGACTGATCTTCCACTGCGCGCGTCCAACGAGGACCTTCTGAGGCCGCGCGTTGCGCGAGCACAGAAGATCATCAGGCCCCAGCCCTTCCCCTGTTTCAGCATCCGAGGCTAGCGGTAGTTGGTGAACTGCAGATCAATCTCAAAATCTTTGCTTCTGAGGAATGCCATGGCTGCTTGGAGGTCGTCCTTGCTCTTGCTCAGCACGCGCACTTGCTCGCCTTGAATCTGTGCTTGTACTTTCAACTTTGACTCCTTGATGGCCTTCGTCACCTCTTTCGCCTTGTCTGCCGCGATACCGCTTTGAATCTTTGCCACCTGGCGCACCGTCCCGCTCAGCGCGGGCTCCACGGTTCCATAGATAAACGCCTTCAGCGAGACTTTCCGTTTCACACACTTACTTTTGACAATGTCATTCACCGCATTGAGCTTATATTCATCGTCGGACACCACGACCAATTCTTTTTCCTTTTCCTTCAACGTAATCTCGGTTTTCGAGTCTTTAAAATCGAACCGCTGCTTGATCTCCTTCGTCGCCTGATCGACGACATTCCTCATCTCTTGCATATCCACTTCCGAAACCACATCGAATGAAAACTGCTCAGCCACGATCTCCTCCTCTCATCACTTCAACCATTCTCATCCTGGCGAGGGCCTTCTCAGGTCGCGCGAAGTTCATCAGACTCCTTCCCATCCTATCCATTTTCGGTCAACAACAACCGCCACCGGGCAACTGCAGTCGCTTCTCCTCATCATGAGAAATCGTCGTCCGCAGTCTTCCCTGGGAACTTCCACCGGCCATCACTACCACTTCGCTGCTGGTAAACGGACGCTTCAACACCACATAGCCGTACCACTGCATGATACTATCGCCCAAGACGATTGCCGCGAGCAAGGCTACCACCGCCACCAATACGGCATCCAGATACAGCGCAAAAGCCGGCCCTGTTGCCAGCGTCCCCGCCTTTGTCAGGAACATCCAGAACATTTCATAGGACCCCGTCAGCGTAATCGCGCCCACGAAGAGCATCGGCGCCGCTGTGACCCAGAGATAGGAAGACTTCCACATCTTGATCAACACCGTGGTCCCAATACAGAGCGCCAGTGTCCCCAACAGTTGATTCGCTGCACCGAACATCGGCCAGATCGTTGAGATGCTACCTGTCCCGATCAAATAGCTCCAGGCCCCCACCACCAAGCCGCTGCTCAGCAGCACCCCCGGCCACCAGTTGATCCGGCGAAACGGTTCATACGCCCGCCCCGCCATTTCCTGAATGAGGTAGCGCGCCACGCGTGTCCCTGTATCGATCGTCGTCAGGATGAACAATGCCTCGAACACCAGCGCAAACTGGTACCAATAGGCCATCAAGCCGGCCATACCAGGCAGGGCGGAAAAAATAAACGCCATGCCGACCGCAAGCGACACGGCCCCGCCAGGCCGACCCGCCACATCCACCTCGACAAGTTGCGAGAGTTCCTGAATCTGCGAGACAGGGAAACCCATTGCAGCCAGTTCATCGGGCATAAGCATAGTATTGATCGCCAGATAATCGCCGGGAATCAACACCGAGGCCGCGATCAAGGCCATCACACCCACAAAACTTTCCAGCAACATCGCTCCGTAGCCAACCGTGGCCTGGGACTCCTGCTCGATCATCTTCGGCGTCGTCCCGGAAGAGACCAACGAGTGAAAGCCCGATATGGCTCCGCAGGCGATCGTGATAAAGAGAAACGGGAAGAGGGTGCCGGGAATAATCGGCCCACCTCCGCTGGCAAAGATGGTGACGCGCGGCATCTCCATCGTCGGCGCCATGAGAATCACCCCCACTCCCAGCAACGCCACCACACCGAGCTTCATGAAGGTAGACAGATACCCGCGCGGCACGAGCAACATCCAGCCGGGCAAGACAGACGCAAGAAACCCGTAGCCGGCCAGTGCCCACACCAACGTCATTCGCTCCAACTCGAACCACCCGGCAACCGAAGATTGAGCGACCACTCGCCCGAAGATCACAGCCGCAATCAACAGCACCACCCCAAGCAGAGAGACTTCCGCCACCTGTCCAGGACGAAACCTTTGAAGGTAGAAACCCATGATGAAGCCGATAGGAATCGTCATCGCAATCGTGAAGGTACCCCAGGCATTCCGATAGAGCGCGTTCACCACGGCAAACCCCAGCCCTCCCAGCGCCACCACCACGATGAAGAGCACCGCCACAGCCGTCGCCGTGCCGGTAACAAGGCCAAGTTCATCGCGAGCAATTTCAGGGAGTGAGCGGCCATTTCGCCGCAACGACGCAACCAGAATGACGAAGTCCTGCACCGCTCCCGCCAAGACCGCGCCGATTACCAACCAAAGAAAACCGGGCAAGAACCCGAACTGCGCCGCCAACACCGGCCCAAGCAACGGCCCCGCTCCCGCAATCGCCGCGAAGTGATGGCCAAACAACACATATTTATTGGTGGGATGAAAATTGACGCCGTCATTCAACCGCAGCGCAGGCGTCACACGCTGATCGTTCAGCTCAACCACCCGCCGAGAAATCCAGCGACCGTAGAAGCGGAACGCCAGCACATAAATACAGGCTGCCGCAACGACGAGCCAGAGGCCATTCACTTTTTCGTCCGGATTAACGAGACCGGTGACGAAGGCAAGAGAGACGGCACCGAGAACGGCGAGGGGTAGCCATAGCAGCAGCTTTAACGCCGACATGCGCGGCATCCTAGCACAAGAGAGCGGAAGAACACCCCTCTCGGTCCGTTGCTCCGGAGCATAGAAGGGGATGGAGCCTGATGATCTTCTGTGCTCACGCAACGCGCGGCCTCAGAAGGCCCTCGCTGGACGCGCGCAGTGGAAGATCAATCAGCCTCCATCCCTGAAGAGAGAACGAGCAAGCTTGGAGGGAGCAATGTGAGTTATCGTTCGACGCGCGCAGTCAAGGGCAACCCAGTCACTCCCGCGAAGATGGGTGAGACTAACGGGATAGATACGACTTTATTCAGATTGCATTGGAAGCATGAATTGGTCATGCATTCTACCTGGTTCTCTGCGAACCGAGTTCCATACGACAAAGATTTCATGGATAGGATAAGTGACGATTGGCAATTTTCCGAGAGTGAATTCGTGTGTCGAAATTTCGATGAAGAATCCAAAGTGGGGCCGAAAGAAGCCGGCTGAAGTCACAACATGTCGACTCATCCTAAGCGGCAGTTAGCCTTTGAATACCGCATCCGCACCAATCCCCGTCCGTTACACCAACCCAGAGTTTCATTTATTGGGGTCTTTCTGATTTACCCTTTGATTTGTCGACCGGATAGTTCTGTGAGTTCGTTTTCATCTTAGACCGAACTGCATCCACTAGATCCAACCCGATTCGGTCACAAAATAAAAGGAGTGCAATCCCGACGTCAGCAGCTTCTGCAGCAATTCTTGCATGACGCTCGGTATCTCTAGTTAGCTGATCGGCTTCGGCATTTGCTACCCAGCGATACTCCGCTAATAATTCCCCTGCTTCGCAAGCAACCGCAATGGCAAGATTCTTCGGATCATGAAATTGTTTCCAATCGCGTTCTTCGACAAATCGTCTAAGATCATTCACGAGCATTTCCAAGCGATCCATAGGGACTCCCTTTGTCGATGATTCGCCCTCGAAGGAAATCTTTTTTCGTTCGAGAAATCTGCTCACCATTTATGATCACATCGGCCTAAGGGAGAGATTGAGTCGTGGCATTTGTGGCCATATCAAAGATAGCACTGTGACTGACCTGCTATTAACCCCCGAAGAACAAGGCGTTCCATGCGATGACTGATTCGGGTCGCCAGCAGGAATGCAAATGATCCTTCCAAACTCGCTCGTTCTCTCTTCAGGGATGGAGGCTGATTGATCTTCCACTGCGCGCAGCTTTCTCACCCACTCGCCCACTGGCAAATATTTTTCACCCACCCTGCTCTCCGATTGCTTCGCAATCGATTTCCCGTGACGTGCCATTAGCCCAAGCGAGGGCTTCTCAATTCTCTTTAGCTCTCTTTAAGACGAGTGGCCGACGCTGTCGTCACCCACGATCATGTTGGGAGAATATTGGAAAGAATCTCCAGCACCCTGGATCACATTCAGGAAAAGCATCCAAGGTCATAGCCATTTGGCTATTGGTTACATCCTATCCCTTCCGTTTATTGTGCGGCGATACTATAGCTCGTATTCTCACTCTCACCTTCATTGCGAACGAGCAAACCTTGGTCAATCAGTTCCTTAATATCCCGTTGCGCAGTGGGGATAGAGCACTTCGCGACGACAGCCCACTTGCCAGCCGTAAGGTTGCCCTTGAAGCCATCGAGAACTCTATTGAGCATATCCCTCTGGCGTTCATTGAGAGAGACCCGTGCGTTGCGCTGCCAGAAATGGGCCTTACGCAAGACAGGAGTGCAGGCAACTTCAGCAGAATCAAGAAGGGGAGAGGTTTCAGGAACCATTGCCCGAGTCGTGGGTACGGCTTTCCCGAATTGCTTCTTCCCTCCGACAAGAGCCAAGCATAGCAGCCCGATTCCAATCCAGACGAGCTCACGGAACCGTCGGACCAATGCGAACGTGATGCCGGTGACGCCGGAATACCCGAAGGCTTCGAGGAGAAGCAGATTCCCCCCGTCCTGGGTGCCGAGGCTGCCGGGGATGAAGAACGTGCTGCTCTTGATAAAGACGGAGAGGGCGCTGATTGAGATGGCGGAAAGGGCCATGGCAGGCCCGCCGAGAAGATAGAGGATGACGTAGACTTCCAACGCTTCTGCCATCCAACCAAGAAAGAACAGTCCGGTCGAGGTGTAAAACGCCGGACGTTTATGGCGGTAAAATTCCAGGAGCGCTCGATCTAGTGACCGTAATTTTTCTTCGCGCGCTTCGAGATATTTAATCTTCACCCCGATCTTCCGCAAGGATTCCAAGAGCCAGAGGCAAAGTCCTTGCCGCTGCACGAACACAAACGCGGCAGTCCCCAAAGCCAACAGGCCCACGCTTAAGATTGCAGCAGCCACCGTCTGACCGGATGAATCATTCCCGCCTAGCAGCCACACACCCAGTGAGATGCCGAGGAGAATAAACACCACTTCGGCAATCGTCATCGTCGTTTTGGCAATGATGACGGAGGTGAACGCTTCCTCCATCGGGACATGATGCTTCCTGACTAGAGAGGCTTTGAGCGGCTCGCCACCGACGTAGCCTGCCGGCGTGGTCGTGTTCACCACTTCACCGGCGGTACGGATCATGAACACACGCCAGAACGGAATATCCTTCCCCAATGGGCCAAGCGTGACTTTCCATCCGTACGCTTCGACGGCGTACATGATAATGGAGGGAATCAGCATGACGAGGAGTGCGACCGGCCCGAGATGCGCCGCAGTGTCGTAGATGTTCTCCGGACCGATATGCCACACAATGAGACCGAGGGTAAGGAGACCGACAACGAAGAAGAAAGTTTTTAGCATGCTCCGCAAGTGTCCTGTTTCAGAGGTTCGGTTAAGGACTCAGCTGTACAGAGGGGAAAGGTGTCAGGGACCGTTGCCCGGGTCGCGAGTGCTGCCTTCCTGAATTGCCACCCACTGCCCACCGCTGAGAGCCAGGCAGAGCAAGCCCACTTTGATCCAGGCCAGCTCCCGGGACCGACGGAGAAACGCGAAGGTGATATCGGTGAATTCGGACTATCTGTACGTAGGAAAGTTTAACACATTCCAGCCGACTTCGGCATCAAGGATGCTGGAAAGAAAGAAGGGGAAGAGGATCGTATCAGGAACCATGCCCTGAATTGTCGATCCGACTTTCCCGCATTACCGTTGTGCGCCCACCCAGCATCGCTAGGCAGAGCAATCCGAGACCGATCCATACCAGCTCTCGGTATCGCCTCACCAGGGCAAACGTGATCCCGGCGACGTCGGTGTAACCAAAATCTTTCAGCAGGAACAAATTCCCGAGGTCCTGGGCGCCGAGACTGCCGGGGATGAAAAAGGTACCGCCTTTGATGAAGGCTGACAGGGCGGCGATGGAGATCGCGGTGATCGCTACAGCAGGCCCACCCAAGTAGGAGATGATGATGTACACTTCCACGGCTTCCGCCATCCAACTCAGAAAGAACAGTCCGGTCGACGAGAAAACGACGGGACGGTTATGGCTGTAGTACTCCAGAATTGTTCGATCCAGCGATCGTAATTTTTCCTCGCGGGCTTCGAGGTAGGCAATCTTCAGCCCAACCTTTCTGAGCCCTCCCAAGAGCAACGTAAAGAGCCCTTTTCGCTGCACGGCAATAAACACGATAATCCCGAACAGCAGCAGGCCCACACTGAGCAGCGACGTGAAGACCTTTTGCTCGGCTGAACTCTCGTCGTCGAGCGTCCAGAATGCGAGCATGACGCCCAGCAGGATGAAGAGCACTTCTGCGATTGTCTTCGTCGTTTTCGCGATGACGACCGAGGCAAGGCCCTCCACCATTGGCACATGATGCTTCGTGAGCAGATAGGCCTTGAGCGGTTCTCCGGCGACGTAGCCGACCGGCGTAGTCATGTTCACCACTTCACCGGCTGTTTTTATCGCGAGCACGCGCCAGAAGGAAATATGCTTCGCCGAGGGGCCCAACGTAATCTTCCAAGCATATGCTTCGATGATGTACATGATGGTAGACGGAATCAGCAGCACGAACAATGCGGCCGGTCCGAGTTGCGCCGCTGCATCGTAGATGCGCCCTGGCCCGATATGCCAGACGATGAGAAGGAAGGTGCAGATGCCGACAAGGAGAAGGACGCGCTTGAGCATGAAACGTCCAAAGTGTCAGGGATAATCTTCTGAGTCGTCGGCGCGCCTTTCATGAATGATTGCAGCTCTCCCGCCGACGAGGGCTAAGCACAACAGCCCCAACCCGATCCAAACCAACTCGCGAAATCTCCGGAACAAAGCGAAGGTGATGCCGGTCACTTCGGAATAGCCAAACGCTGTCAACAAGAGCATATTCCCGCCTTCTTGAGCCCCAAGGCTGCCGGGAATAAAAAACGTGCCGCTTTTGATAAAGCCCGCAAGGGCCGCGATGGAAACAGCGGAGAGCGCTGTGGGCGGGCTACCGAGGAAATAGAGGATGAGGTAGGCTTCCACCGCCTCTGCCATCCAACCGAGAAGGAACAACACGGTGGATAACGTAAAGGTCAGACGGTTGTCACGGTAAAAATCCAAGATCGTACGGTCCAGCGACCGTAGTTTCTTCTCACGCGCTTCGAGATAGGCAATCTTGAACCCGAGCTTTCTCTGAAATTCCAAGAGCCACGAGAAGAGTCCTTTATGCTGCACGAACACGAACGCCGCAGTTCCGAGCACCAGCAGGCCCACGCTGACCAGTGCCGCCGCGATTGTCTGTCCGGAGGAGCCTCCCGCACCGAGCGTCCAGAACGCGAGGGCGATGCCCGAGAGGATAAAGAATACCTGGGCAATCGTCATTGTCGTTTTTGCAATAACGACCGAGGCAAGCCCCTCCACCATCGGCACCTGATATTTCTTCAGGAGATACGCCTTGAGCGGTTCGCCTCCCACGTAAGCGGTCGGTGTGGTCAGGTTGACCACCTCACCGACAGTCCGAATCATGAGCACACGCCAGAATGGAATATCCTTTGCCGATGGACCCAACGTGATTTTCCAGGCGTACGCTTCGATGACATACATGAAGACGGAGGGAAGAAGCAGCACGAAGAGCGCGGCCGGCCCGAGTTGCGCGGCCGCATCATAGATGCGTCCGGGACCGACATGCCAGACGATGAGAATGAGAGTGATGAGGCCGGCAAAGAGAAGAACGAGCTTAAGCACGGGTCGTCGCGGACGGTCTGATGACCCAGAGCATCAGGACCGCGAACACCACGGATCCGATCGCGGCCAGACAGAGAAACCATTCGAGCCTGCCGATCACGGCAAAAATCAACGCGACGACGGAAAAATCTCGGCTTGCGACATTCTTGAGCATAAAGTCCGACCAGGCAGCCTGCACCGGGGTCTTCCACCCGCTTGCGGCCTTGATCTTTTGAGCGCGGGTGACAAGCCAGAACGAAAGTCCGTTTCCCAGAACGGCTGCCGAGCCCAGGGCAAGCGGAATCCACGCACCATCGCCTCCAGCCGCATGTGAGTATAAACCCACTGCAATGCCGGCAAAGATCGCCATGTGCACTAGGTTGTCCATGGCGATATCGAGCCAGGCCCCGAACGGCGATTCAGTGAACGTGAGCCTGGCCACTTCGCCATCGCAGCAATCTATGATCGCCGCCAGCTGGAATATGAGCGCGGCAATAATACCGGCGCTGTAGGTCCCGACGCTGAAGCCGGCGGCTGCGACCAACCCTACGATCGTCGCCAGGATCGTGATGACGTTCGGTGAGAGGCCTACGGCGAGAAAAATCCGCGTGAACCAGCGGGAGATCTTTCGATTGAAGAACCGATCGACGAAGCCCTCGAACTCGCCCTTGAGAGAATTGAAGAGCTTCTTCTCAGCGGCCTTGACATCGGCAGCATCCCGCACATCTTGATACCAGTGGGACCGATTCGTCTCCGTAGACAGCACCCGCACATGCCCGTCCACCGCAGCCCGTTCGAGCCATCGACGGATCGGCAACGTACCTGTTTCTACATCGACGTGACCGGCAACAGTCATGAAACTGGCAGGAAGCACCACCAGATCTGTCGCCACCAGTGTCGCCTCGTTCTGTTTCGATGTAATCGCGAGGAGTCGCCCCCCTTGCACCTTCATGCGGAAACTCGACCGGCGCTGCTGCCGATCTCGCTCGCCATCAGCCCGTGCCACGACAATCGCCTGCCCCTCTTGTACTTCATGACGCAAACTCTCGATCAGGGAGCCGGCAAAGACCCCCTGCACGCCGGACAGGAGACAAAAGCCGCGAACTTCAGCGGCAAGCGCATCCCACGTGCGTGGATCGTCCAGCGGAAACTCACGAATCGGCAACCAGCGTACGGGGATCGTCACGCGTGACCCTTTGCCTAAAGCTTGTTTAAGGTGATCCTCCTCCGGCCCGACCAAGACCATCAGCTGTCGAATACCGGCGCGCTGCAGCGTCAACACCGTCCGTTGAAACAGACCGATGCCCACCACACTGGCAAGTGGACCCACCTCATCGTTATACAATCCGGCCGGCTCGCCGAAGAGGCTTACCGACGGCAAGAGAATCGCCGTATTCAGTCCCTGAAGACCTGTCTGTTTCTGAACAATGCTCTCGCTCATGGTCGATTGATCCTTGTATACGGCAGAGGGCTACTCCAGTTCACCCCGTCATCCTAGCAGGATGCTAAAGCAGTCTGCCAGCTTCTTTCTCGCTTCGCTCAGAGGGCAACCCGCCGGCGTGTCCCGGCGTGCCGGAGATGGGCGAATAAGAAATTCCGTTCTTTTGAGCATTTTGCAAAGGCGTTTTCCCGTATCGGAGAGGTGCACCCTACTAAAGGGCAAATGTCCCTCTCTCTAATTTTCCGCGGTCTGCGTATAGCCGGTATCCCCTTCCGTCCATTTTACAGTTTCGGAAGCACGTCCCGTTCCGCTTTCGCCACATCTTCTACAAAATCGATCTCTGTCCAAGGGAGCCCGCCAATTTTCTCATGCCCGACTTTCACGGTCCGAAAAAAGTCTACAAGCGCATCCTCGTATTCCATCTCCCAGGCCTCACGATCTACATGGGTCCTGAGAGACGCAACCACGTGCGGCGCATCGGCATGCCGGACCTTGAGAAACCCCACGCCTTCTCCGGCATAATCATAGTGCAACGGCATCTTTTTTGTCAGCGCAATTACACGCCCGCCCTCGACCACGACCATGCATTCTTCTCCGGTCTGTTTGACGGTCTCGTCCATGAGCAGTGCATTCTCGTACGGAGACCGCACCAAGCAGCGCAACATCTCTTGATGAAAGAGCACGTCTGCATCCATGACGATCGCGTCATCATCCAATGCCGCACGCGCGATCCAGAGCGAGGAAATACTGCCGCGTTGGAACTGCTCGTTCACGAGGAAATTGACGCGCACACCGCAAGAATTCGCCGTTACAGCGGCGCGAATCATCTCCTGCTTATAGCCCACAACTATGTCAGCGCAATGAATACCGACGCCCGTGAGCGACGTGAGGTAGCGATGCAAGAGCGTCTGTCCGCCGATCTCGATGAGGCACTTCGGGCGATGCTGCGTAACTTGCCATAAGCGCTTCCCGACACCGGCTGCGAGGATGACGGCTTTCATGCTGTGCCGCAGATCTGTTCAAATGCGTCGAGAAATCCGACTAGCTGCCCCTCGGTGAGGGCACCCATGTTCGCGATGCGGAAAATCTTGCTCTGAAGTTGGCCCTGGCCCGCATAGATCACGTAGCCCGCTTCTTTTAATCGATCGTGCAAGGTTTGATACGTCACCCCTTCGGGAAGACAGTATGCGGTGATCGTACCGGACTGTTTGTCGGGAGTCAGGAGCGGTTTCACGCCGAGCTTTGCCATGCGGTCTCGGATGAGAGTCGCACCTCTTCTATACCGCTGAATTCGTTTCGCAACCCCTTCCTCCATCAGTTCGTTCAAGGCTTCTTCGAACGCGTAATAGACCTGCACGGCCGGCGTAAACGGAATCGTCCCGCGACCCTGATCATCTACATATTGAGTGATGTGAAGATAGATCGACCGTCTAGGGTAATCGCGCATGCGCTCCAGAAATCCCTTGCGGACGAGCACGAAAGACACACCGGGGAATCCCTGTATACACTTACCGGCCGTGCCAGCCACCATATAGATGTGAGACCCGGCGACATCCAGCGGCTCGCCTGCCAAGGCACTGACCGCGTCAAGAATAAACACCCGGTTTTGGCTGTCGACGACATCCGCGATTTCTTTGACAGGATTGATGAGGCCGGTGGTCGTCTCATGATGAACCATACCGACAACATGGGCTTCCGGATGTTGTCGTAGCGCGAGCCGCAACCGTTCAGGATCCGGCCTCGTCGTCCAATCGTATTTGAGTTCGGATACGCCCAGGCGATACAGACCGACCATTTGGGAAATGCGCTCGCCATACACGCCGTTGTTGAGTACCAGCATCCGTTTACCGTGCGGAAGCGACGACATGACGGCGGACTCCACTGCCGCGGTTCCCGATCCTGTCAACACTACAGCGGCATAGTCTTCCTCTGCTCCCGGCACAAAGAGCTTCAGGAGCTTCGCCTGAATTCCGTGCAAGAGTTCGGTAAATTCAGACTCCCGGTGGCAGACATCCGGACGCAACAGCGCCTGCCGCACGCGTTCCGACACATTCACGGGTCCTGGATTCAGGAGAACCATATCTTTCTACTTGTCCCTCTCTCATCGAGGAGTGGTCGAATTGCCCTTCACTGCGCGCATCGAGCGAGCACCTTCCGAGCGTGCGCGCTCTGCGAGCACAACGGGCAGTCCGACCGCTCCTTCGCTATTCTATCGCTTTCATGAACCGTTTCGTAATGTCCGGCGGATCGAGCATCACACGTCCGACATCCTCCACCATCTCGTTGACTTTCACCAGCAACATGCTTGGCCCGTCTTTCTTCAGCATGTCTTTGAACTCATAGATGAGGTCTTCGCGTTCCCTCACCCTTTCGACGTTCACATACCCGGCCACCTTGGCGACCTTTTCAAGCGGGACCACGTTGGAAATCGTCGGCTGATTGCCGGTGCTCCCGTAGACCTCGTTGTCGAATACCACATGAATGAAATTCTTCGGCTTAAGTGCGCCGACCGTGGCCAAGGTACCCATCCCCATTAGTACGTTTCCATCACCGTCGAATATCACGACTTGCTTTTCCGGTTTAGCCAACGCGACACCCAGACCAATCGCCGCCGCCACGCCCATAGACCCAATCATATAAAAATGAGTCGGGCGATCGGCAATTTTGTACGCCTCACGCGAGGGAAATCCGTTGCAAATAATTACCGGCTGGTCGGTGAGCAACTCCAACAAAGCCGCCATGGCCATTGCCCGACTCTGCATCGTGCCTTCTTCGGGTCTCATCGAGCCTGCCCCTTCATTCTCCCTCGGCCCTTACCCCTCACCCCTCATATTCCTAGGGGTGCAGCCCTTTTACAACACCCTTCGTAATCAAGAGTGCAACGGGGGTACGCTGCCTCATGAACGTGTCCGCCAGCCATTTCAGATCGTCAATTACCGTCTTTTCCGACAGGGTGCGATGGGGAATCTTCATCGTATCGAGAAACTGCGGCAGGACATCGCCCATGACCAGATGCTCCGGCGCATCCTTACCTTGGTAGCCGCGCCAGGATACGATCAGGATACAAGGCTGGCGATAAATCGCGTTCAGCGAAATGAGTGCATTGAGGGACGTCCCCAGCCCGGAATTCTGCATGAGCACGGCGGGAACCTTGCCGGACATATAGGCTCCAGCGGCCATGGCCACCGCTTCATCTTCCCGAACCGCCGGAGTGTAAACACGTCGCTCCATCAACTCGGCAATAATGCCGCCCAGGATCGAATCCGGAACCCCCGTAAAAAAATCCACCCCGATATCTTGAAGGGCTTGGACAAATGTATCGCTCTCAATCATGTGTTGTATCCCTGCCGCATCGCACCCAGAAAAACGGGCGCATTATAAGCCATGCCTTTGGACATTCTCAACAAAATCGCGGGAGTTGCACCTCACAATTGGCCATGGTAGCGTGCTGTCATGATCGAACGACGGAGAAATCGCCCCGGCCCTTATCTTGCCTTGCTAGGGCTCCTGCTCTGTTTGAGCTTCCCCATTCTCGCCGATGCGGTTTCGATGGTGAACGATCCGAAGGGTTTTCAGAGCCTGACCTGGGGTATTGCCCTGACTACACAGCCGGGTTTAGAGATCGCCAGAGCCGGCCCGCATGTCAATGAGTATCAATTGATAGACACTCCGCCATCGTATGCGGGAGTCTCCGTCGAGAGCCTGCGTTTCCTATCAGTCGACGACCAATTTGCCCGCGTAACCGTCCGCTATCACGGGGACGATCGGCACAAGCAGATCCTTGCTCATCTGGAACAAACGTTCGGTTCCCTTGAACGCGTCCCGGGTCAGATGATGCGAGGCCTTAATCAGCAGTATAATTGGCGTGGAACCGATACCGAGATTAACTTGACCTATCATGCAAATACGGAGCGTGGATTTATTTTTATTGACAGCCGTACTCTTGCCCCTCGGTTTAACGACCATATCACCGATTCAGCGGAGTAACATGCTTCGCCGTCTCCACATGAGCCCGTGGGGCTGTTGCACGTCCCTCATCGGCCTTTTCCTGTCGTTCGCCCTGCAAGGCAGCCTGGTGTTCGCCGTACCGATGCAGAACGATCCAAACGGGTTCGAGGGGATCCCATGGGGCTCAACTTTTTCAGAAACTGACAGTTTCGTGAAAATCGAAGATACCGGGAGATCTCAAACCTATGAATTGAAGACCGCAGCTCCTTCGCTTGGACCAGTCGCAGTCGACTCTTTGCGATTTGTGACGTCGGAGGGCATATTCGCGCGTGTCACGGTTCGCTATCAAGGCAAGGCAACCCATGATCGGATTCTTGTCTATCTTCAATCTCTCTATGGCCCAATAGACCACACACCGGGACAGATTGCGGGCGGTTCTGTCAAATTCTTTAGTTGGACCGGGTTCGAAACCGACGTAAACCTCCGATATGAAACCAGTACCGACCGCGGTATCATCTTTTTCGAGAGCCAGGAGCTCCGACGAAAAATGACCGATAGCAATTCAGCCACCGTATTTTAAGCACAATCCCCTACCTAACCGTTCGAAAGTTGCGCTAGCGCACCCTTGTCAATTGCGACTCCGCGCCCATCTCCCCTCTTCTGGAGGGGCATAAATCCCCTCGCTTGAGGGATGGTCGAAATTCTTGAATGCGGTATTCTCACGCTGTCGCGGGATGCAGCGGGATGCAGAGGAGCCGCGACGAAACCTCTCAGGAGATGTCGATGAAGCTGGGACACCCCATTCTCAATGTCACCGGTCAGAAAGCTCATTCTCTTCTGGATCGCCGCTATGCCGAACGTGCTCAGATCCGGTACCGAGTGAGCTACTCCGCAGAAGAAGGCGCACGGGTCATCAGAGGCGAGGGAGCCTTGAAAGACCTCTCCAAGACCGGCTGTAAGATCATAGGCGTCGCTACGGTTTCACTGGGTAGCCGGCTCGCTCTGCTTCTAGATCTTGAGGACGGGCAAGCCCCCTTGCGGCTTTCCGACGCCCTCGTCTCCTGGATTGCAAAAGACTCATTCGCCGTCAGATTCCCCAAGCTGCCATCAGAAGATAGGAAACGACTCCAAGATGTAATCTTCAAGAATATCACCGTGGCGTCTTTAGACGATCGAAGGACGGCATTCCGTATCATCTAGCCGTGCCCAGGTCGCAGAGTAAATCATGAGCACTCACGTCGCCGATACTGCCGCTCCAATACCTAAACCTCACGGTCAATCCGATCGCCGACATGGCGACCGAACTCCAGCACTCTTCTCAGTTCTCTATTCAGGCATGGACTCCGGTCAGATGCTGATGAGTGACGGCATTGTCATCGATTTCTCACAGAGAGGGGTCGGCATTTGCGGAAATCGATTGGTGGTACCCGGCATGGCAATGGCCCTCTTTATCGACCTGCCTGGAAGGGGGGAGCCATTGTGCATTGCCCAAAGCCGAGTCTCTTGGGTTGTGGGACATCGTTTCGGCGTCAAATTAGGATCTCTGACACTGGAGGATAAAAAGCAGTTGCAGTACTTTCTCCGAGATCGCGTCACCCACTCAGACTGTGACGGTGGTATTTGAAGCTGTGTGAGGACAAGGAGGTGCTTTCATGAAACGAGAACTGACCGTATCTGGAACTAGACCTCAGTCTGTGACGGAAGTGATCAATCGGAGAAAAGATTCCCGTCCCCCAGTGGAGTTCGGGTTGATGTACTCAGCGCAATACCCTTCAGGGGAAATCCTCATGGGTGATGGTATGGTCACGGATCTCTCACATAGAGGACTGGGCATTCGCGGTAACGCATCCGTGACGCCGGGGATGGAACTCACGATTTTTCTCTACCTCCCGGACGGACAAGATCCATTGTTCGTCATGGAAGCCAGGGTGGCTTGGGCCGCAGGCCGCAGGTTCGGCGTCGAGATCCTCAAGATGAACCTACGGGAACGAACCCGGCTTCATTATTTTTTACACTCGAATCTCGCATACTCCGATTAGACTGATCGCTTCCTCCCTGGAGAACCCGATGACTGGACGACGAAGCACCGGTAAACAAGTGCCGACTCGCCGCTCAGCTCAAGCGACTGACCGCAGGGCAGCGCAGCGGGTCCCCGTTCAGATGGCGGTTCTGTTTTCAGCGACAGATAGCTTCCAACGTACCGGCCAGGGAGTAGCCCTTGACCTCTCGGAGAGCGGATGCAAACTCCGCAGCACACCGGTGTTACCGATAGGGAGCTTCTGGGATCTCTATCTGACAGTCCACGAGACATCCCGTCCGGTTCTCATCTCTGAGGTACGGGTCGTCTGGGGAGTGGAAAATCAATACGGAATTGAATTTCTTCGCGTCATGGCAGGAGAGAGGACCCGGCTACGTCAGTTCATCTGGAAGCACATGAAGCACTCTTCACTTAGAAGTGGGCCACCGTTGTATACTCTCATCGACCAGTCGAACCCACCACAACCGCCCCTTAAGTCTATTCCCTAGAGACTTATCCACATTGACCTTTGTGTGGTTGCACTCGAAAACCCTCCGCTACTCTTCGGCTACTCCTGGAACCGCCACACGATCCTCAAGTGAGGCATGCGAAGGACAGGGCCCGCAGCCGCTAGCGTTCCCTTGGCCTCAATAGTCACCGCATCTCTATGAGCAACCGTCAATGCTATTCTGAACTTCTGCCTCCCCGTACACACCACATACGCTGATCAAAGGCTTTACTGACACCCAGCACGGCGCCAGTATTGAAACCCACGCCCAACATGAGGGTAGGATTATCCACATGTGCAGACGCCGACCAGTAGTTGGCAGATTGAACACCATGGAACGGATGACCCGATGGAAGCGTCGGGCCAGGGGGAGCTACGGAAGGATCCACTAAACTGGCCAGCTCAGGGATAGACGGCAGACGCCAGCCTTTTCGGCCTCCGACGGCTTTATTGGCGCAGCCCATGCGGGCATTCAAGAGGGATACTGCGGCCGCCTGCGGAGACTTTTCCCAAACCAATCCGGTTTCGTTATCCAACACCGCATCGCCGTTGAAAGCCGACAGAGCGATGAACCGTTCCGACGCCGGCAGCACCTTGTCCCACCGGAGCGTGTGATTCTCTTCGGCTTCCCCCTCACTGCTCTTAGCGCTCTCTGCAGCACCAGCGGCAGATTTCGAGGCCGCCAGGATCTGGTCCAGTTTGTCCAATATCTGTCGAAATTGCTGCTGTTGCGGAGTTGGCGTCTGCGCGCCAGCAGACGTGACTCCTGGTCCACCGCTCGTTAGGAGTAGTCCTCCGAGTGCGAGCATTCCTACGTTCACAGCTAGAGACCGTCGGCTTTTCATCACTCCCTCCTTATTGATTGTGTAGATATGTCCTGGATGACTGCCTCTTGGCCTATTGCATGTGGAGAAAGTTTTCTATTGTGTCGTCAAGCTTTCACACGCTCATCGAACCAGCGGGCGCATCTTCCTGCTCAACACCACACGAGACAGTGGCACGAGACCCGCCGCCAGTGTAAAAGGTTGTTCTGTAGAAGGGACCCTGTTTAGGCAGGGTGCCCTGCCCACGCTTGTGTGCAGCTCAGGTAGGCCCATCATAGGAAACATGATGGCCGCACTGTTCAGTATTGAGTTATGGATAATTGAAGGTGAACAGGAGGCTGGCAACAGGAAGCGTGTCAACCGTTGAACGCCGACCAGATCCACGTGGACAATCCTCTAAGACGAGATGTCCGTCTAGAATGGGCGCCAAAGCACCTTACGAAGACGATGGCTTATACGGCAGGCCCCTTGCTCTGTCAAGTGCTTTTTCCGTACGAAGGCTGTGAAATATTTTCCTGTTTTCCGCTGACCGGCGCGACGACAAATTCCAGCCATTGTGGGTACACCTGTGATTCGTGAAGCTCGCAGCCTCCTTCTGGCATATACAACTCAGCGCCGAAACCTTGTCTGGAACTGCTCACAATCAGTTCCAATCCAATGCTTGCCCCCTCGAAGCGCAGCGTGCTAGCATTCTGGTGAGTGAGCACTTACTTACCATGAAGAAACGAGTCACACAGACCGCAAAGGGGCAGCGGGCTACTTCGCGTGATCGACAGGCCAGCCTCATCGTGGCCGCGGCTTCACTCTTCGCTGCAAAAGGGTTCAACGGCACGACCACGAAGGAAATTGCCAAAGCGGCGGGCGTGAGCGAGGCACTGGTTTTCAAGTATTTTCCGACGAAGCGGACGCTCTACGCTGCGATTCTGGCAGAAAAAGTGAGCGTCAACGAACTGCTCGAAGCGGTGGAGGCGGCAGCCAACAAACAGGACGACCATCGCGTGTTTACAATGATTGCAAGTTATCGCATCCGCCCCGGCGTCGATTCAACGCTCCTGCGGCTCCTCTTGTTCAGCGCCCTGGAAGGGCACGAATTATCCGAGATGTTCTTCGGCAAACACCATAAAGTGTTTTACGATCACCTGGCTGCATACATCCGCAGGAGGATTTCCGACGGCGCGTTTCGCCCTGTCGATCCCCTTCTGGCTGCCCGCGCGTTCATCGGTATGGTCGTTCATCACCGACTGCTCCATGAGATCTTCGGAGTTCCGATGCATCGATCCCACGAAGATACAGTGGGAACCTACGTCGACCTCTTTCTTGCCGGGCTGATCCAGAAGCAGGTCAATCGAAAAACGACGAAAAGACATTGCCGATGAATCCTCTGAAGCACCATCCGATTGTCACTTTGGGCGTCATTATTTTCTTCGCGGTTACGGCTCTGGTTGTGTTCCGCCTCAGCAGCGGCGCGAAGAGCGATGCTCGAAAGGCCCGTGTGGTCACCGTCGCCACCGTAACACCGCTGAGACAAGACCTCGACATCCGGCTCGCCTATACAGCCGACATCACCCCCAACCAAGTGGTGAATCTGTTTTCACGGGTTGACGGCTACATTGCGAAAATCCACGTCGACAAGGGTGACCTGGTTAAAGTCGACCAAGTTCTGATCGAGATCGATCACACGGATTATCGGCATGCCGCCAACCAGGCCAAAGCCAACCTGGCGGCAGCCAGAGCAAGAGTTGCACAGCAGGAGGCCACGGTGCGCAACACCACCCTTACGCTCAATCGGATGCAGGCATTGATCAAAGACCAGTTTGTCTCGCAGCAGGATCTGGACAACGCCCAGGTTGCCTACGACGCAGCAGCGGCGGCACTCGACTCACTCCGCGCCCAGGTCCAACAAGTTGAGGTCGCCCTGGCTCAGGCTGAAACGAACCTGGCTTATTCGTATATCCGCGCGCCCTTCGCGGGCTACGTGGCCGAACGCAATCTCGACGTCGGTTCTTACGTCAGCGGGACGGCCGGTGGCACCTCCACAATATCGCGCGGAATTCTCACCCTCCATGAGATACGGACAGTCCGCATCCTGATCGAGGTCGTCGAAAAAGACGTCCCGCTGGTCCATATTGGACAGAAGGCGGAGGTACGCGCTGAAGCCTATCCCGATCGCGTCTTCGAAGGCACGGTTACCCGAGTCGTTCAAGCACTGAATCGGGCCACCCGCACGATGACGGTTGAGGTGGATCTCCTCAACAAGGACCATGTCTTAAAAGGCGGCATGTTCGCCCGCGTCGAGGTCCTGGTGGGCACCCACAAAAACGCGATTCAGATCCCCATCGACGCGGTGAGTCGATTAGAAGAAGCTCAGTATGTCTATATCGTACGCGAAGGAAAGGCTCAACGGGCGCCGGTGGAAATCGGGGTCCGCGACGAAAACCGGGTGGAGATCACCAAGGGCTTGGACGGGTCGGAGCAGGTGATCGTCTCCGGAAAAGACCTCGTACATGACGGCGCCCCCGTGCAGACGCAACCGCTCCCTCAGTCGTGAGTACTGAGTCCTGAGCGGAACTGGCCTATGCAGGCTGACGCGAAAAATGTTGTAGGCACACCCAAGATGATCTCGTACCCGGCACTCAGCACCCAGCACTCGGCACTTCCATCATGTGGCTGACGCTTCTCGCACTTCGCAATCGCATCGGTATCCTGATGCTGTCCCTGGCCATGGTCATTCTGGGCGGCACCTCCGTGCAGCGGCTCCCGGTCGATCTCTTTCCACAAATTCAAGTGCCCGTCGCCTTCGTCGGTGTCATCTATAAAGGCGCGCCGCCGCTCGACATCGAACAAAGCGTCGTCTATCCCATCGAGAAAGCCGTCAGTTCTGCATCGAACGTCGAACATGTCGAGTCATTTGCAAAGCAAGGCATCGGCGCAGTGCAAATCTGGTTCAATTGGGGTGCGGACATTAACGCCGGCCAAATGGAGGTCATGCAGCGCATCACCCAAATTCTCAATAGCCTCCCGGCGGGCATTCTGCAACCCTTCGTCGTCAAGTTCGACGTCTCCAACATTCCAGTCTCCCTCGTGACGGTCGCCAGTGACGACCTCGACGAACGGGCACTATACGATCTGGCCGCTAATACCATTGCGCCGCAGATCGAACAGATCGCCCACGTCGCTTCCGCCACAGTAGAAGGCGGGAAGATCCGCCAGATCAACATCAACCTCGACCCGGCATTGTTGAAGGCCCGGAGCCTTTCAATCCTCGACGTCGTCAAATCCGTAAAGGCCGCCAACCTCATCCTTCCCTCCGGCGACATCAAAGCAGGCAATCTGGATTACAACGTGTTCACCAATAATCAGTTCCGCACGGTCGACCCGATTCAAGACGTGATCGTGAAGGTCGATTCGCACGGCAACCCCGTCCGCGTACGAGATGTCGGGGTCGTGACCGATTCGTCGGACATCCAGACCAACATCGTCAGGACGGATGGGGCCAGAGCCGTGTACTTACGTGTGAACAAGCAGCCTGTCGCAAACACCGTGGCGGTGGTGGACGCGCTGCGCAACGCCCTCCCGAAAATGATCGGGATTCCGTCCAGCGTGAAGGTCGGCATTTCATTCGACCAATCGACGTACATCCGCCAGTCGATCCGCAGCCTCTTTGAACAGGCTCTGCACGGAGCGCTGCTGGCCGCAGCAGTGATCTTGATCTTCCTGCGTAATTTTACGAGCACGATGATCATTTCCGTCGCCATCCCCCTCTCGATCATGGTGACCTTCATCGTGCTGTACTTCTCCGGGCAAACCCTGAACGTGTTCACTCTGGGAGGCCTTGCCCTGGGGATCGGCCGGCTCGTCGACGACTCCATTGTGGAACTTGAAAACATTCAACGCCACCTCAACGCCACGCCCCGCCGCTGGAACGCCATCCTGGAAGCGGCCCGCGAGGTGGCGATGCCCATTCTCGCCTCGACGATTACGACCGTTGTCGTCTTTCTCCCTATTTTCTTCGTCGCCGGGATTGCCCGTTTACTCTTGATTCCCCTCACCATCACGATCGCTATTTCGCTGTTCACTTCCTTCTTTGTCTCCCGCACGGTGACTCCTGCGCTCTGTTACAGATTCCTCAAGCCGGAGCAGGAGGCTCACAGATCAATGCCGGCATGGTTTGTGCGCCTGATGGATTGGAGCCGCGAACGGTACGAGTCGTTGGATAAGGGCTATGAGGAGTCGCTCCGATGGGTATTGGCGCACCGCGGCCGCTTCATTTCCGGCGTCTTGCTCCTTTTTGCCGCTTCACTCGCACTGGTACCCCAAATCGGCACGGAGTTTCTCCCGGTGTCGGATGAAAGCCAATTCCGCATCGTCCTGCGTGGACCGGTCGGTCAGCGGGTAGAGAAAACCGAAGAGCAAGTGGCCGAGGTCGAACGGGTGCTGCGGGCGCAGATCCCTGCCGAGGAGCTTGAGACCATCGTTTCCACTACCGGCGTGTTAGCCCAAGGCCGCTCCTCCCTGTTCAATCCGAACACCGGACCCCATACATCGAGCATCTCCGTCCATCTCGTTACACCGGACAAACGGACGCGAACCCAAGTCCAAATCATGAACGACGTGAGACCCAAAGTCATAAACCTCTTTCCGGGTATCGCAATGTATTTCGATCCGGGGGGCCTCATCAAACGCATTACCAGCTTCGGGTCACAGAAGTCCATCGACGTGGAAATCTACGGCTACGATTTCGAGCATGCGCGGGAGGTTATCCGGCAGGTCGAAAGCATGATGCACCAGATACCGGGCTTGGCCGACATCGAAGTCAGCCGCGAGGAAAACTATCCCGAAGTGAATGTGGTGGTGGATCGAGAGAAGGCTGCCCTCCTTGGTATCACAGAAACAGAGGTAGCCAACGCTGTGCTCTTTTCACTCAACGGCAATGGCCCAACCGATCCCATCATCTACACCGACCCGCAAAACGGGAACGAATACTTCATCAGCGCCTGGCTCGCAGAAGAACATCGGAAGGATCTTACAGCCATCGAGAACATCGTGTTAACCGGACGAACCGGAGATCCGGTCCTCCTCAAGAACGTCGCCTCACTCAAACTCAATGCTGGCCCGGTGAAGATCGACCGCAAGTACTTTCAACGGGTCGTTCATCTGACCGCCAATCCTATAGATCGCGATCTTGGAGCCGTCGCCGACGACCTGGAGACGGGGTTAGCCAAGATCCAGCTCCCCACCGGCTTCAGCATCCGGTTGGCCGGCCAGATTCAGCAACAGCGGGAAACATTTGAGAGCCTGTTGTTCGCAACCGTCCTGGCATTGGCTCTCGTGTACATGGTAATGGCCGCTCAGTTCAAATCGTTGATTGACCCCTTCGTCATCATGTTTTCGGTCCCTATGGGCTTTCCCGGCGTAATCTTGATTCTCTTCCTGACCGATACCACTCTCTCCACGACATCAATGATGGGAGTCATTATGATGTTGGGTATCGTGGTTTCAAACGGCGTCCTGCTGGTGGATTATACGAACGTCCTACGACGACGAGGGCGGGAATTACACGACGCAGCGATCACCGCTGCGCGGACGCGGCTCCGTCCCATTCTGATGACCTCCCTCGCCACGGTCCTGGGTCTGCTTCCTATGGCTATCGGTTGGGGTATCGGCGGCGAAACGAACGCTCCCCTAGCACGCACGGTCGTCGGAGGACTCAGTGTCTCGACGATCCTCACACTCTTTCTCGTCCCCACGATCTATGTAATGCTGGAAGAGCGGTTCCCCCGCCACGCGGAAAAGATGCCACAGGATGTCGACTGGATACCGGCAGAACCAGGACAGGCACCGGCTGGCCGATAGCGCCACGGCGCGTGAAGGGCGAGACTCGCGAAAAGCGCGACGTGAACCGACTGGTTTCCGACCTTGTTTGACCAGTCTCGCTTGTCTCGTCAGTCTCGCCCGTCATGCCGCGGAGACGCTACCTGACGGTGGGAAAAAGCGCCCTCAGTTGCATTGCCAAACCGATATCTCCGCTGATCTTGAGCCGGCCCGACATAGCGACGGCTGGTCCGTTCAACTGACCCCTCAAGATCCTGATGCAATCTTCCCCTGCCATCGAGAGGACGACGTGCGGGTCCGCATGCATCCCTTCTGCAACCTGACAGACTCCTTCCTGAATCGTGAGAATGTATTGTCCGCCTTCCGCCCCGCTCAGATCGAACTGGTAAACGGCGTCGAGACCCTCCGCAGCATCGGAATCGAGCCGGCTCGGCAGAAGCTGAAAAAACTCTTTGACCGTGATGGGATTCATAATTCGTGGGACGGTGAGGGTCTCTAGCAGAATGGTGAAACAATCCGCAAGCGTTCTGAACGTTTAAGGCCAAGATCACAAGCGTATAATATTCACGAACCTTAGCCCCAACCTCGGCCGATTCAGCTCGACGCCGGGAGCCGCAGCGACGCGGCCCCCGGTCTCGTCCTAGTACCGGAGCGTGACCGTCGCGGTGCTCCGCCGTGCGCCGAAAAAATCTTTGGAGAACGCCTCGACCACGGCAGGGTCGTAGCCCTTGCAACTGAATATGTCGAGGTACGCGCTGTTCGTGTCGTTCGCAAAATGGCCGCTGATCAACGAAGTCGAGATCAGTTGCACCATGGAATATCCGGCAACGCGGCCTGAGCCGAAGTCGACCACCTGGCATTCGCCGAAACGCTTCATGTCGATACGCTCGCACAGCTCAACGACATAGCGGCGTATATGGTCGGCATTGCGAATCAGGTCGGGGTGACAATCCTGAAGATCGAGGGCGGTACAGAGTCCCCATGCCTTTCCTTCGCCCACCATTTCTTGAGGGGCGATGGAAGCGGCTACTGGGGACTCAGATGGAAAGATAGTCGACTCGGAATCAGACAAGCTGCTCATAGAGTGTGTACACCTTTCTGTTAAGAGAGTGAGAAGCTGTGGCTATGGGCCATGATTTCGGACTATACCACGAAACGTTTCACATCAGGAGGAATGAAAAAACTTTTTTTGCGCCGAGAGCCATTCAGAGGGCTCCCTGATCAATTGACAAGGTTCTCAACCGTCGGAGAGAATGTCGCGCATGGCTGATGCAACCTCGTCAACGCCCAACCCGACCCCTTCCTCAATCGACCTCCCCGACCGCCTCTGCACCTGGTGCCGCCTTCCCATGAAGAAGCGTCTCGTCGGTGGCAAGCAGTTCGTCCATTACACCTGCCCGAAGTGCATCTTCCAGCACACCGCCAGGCTCGGCCCAAAACCTCCCAGCCCTGCTCATTAGCCCGGTCTGTCTGGTTGGTCTGGTTTGTTTATCTGGTTGATTCGGTTCATCGGTCTGTTTCGTTCAACCAAAAAACCAGACAAACCCAATAAACCAAATGAACAAGACGGCTACCGTCGTGAGTAACTGGTCTGTATGTGATCGTCGAAAATATGGGCCAGTCTCTCCCTGTCCTCCGGACTGATGGAAGTAATCTTCGACCCGAACTTTGAAGAACGCACATGGACGACTTGCAAGCCACAAGTCAGCGTTCTCCCTTGCTCAAGCTCGATCACGAGTTGGAGCGTATCTCCGCTCTTCACAAACAACCGGCTTTCAATCCTGACACCTGTCTCGCTGACATCAAGAACCTTGCACGGCGCTGAGAGCGGCCCTCTTTGCAGACGACCGGCCCGGCTTATCTCGACACGGGACCCTTTTCGTTTGAACCCCATCGGCCGGGCCTCCTGTTTTTCGCATCATAGCAAGTGGTCATACATCTCAAAAGGAAATTGCCGAATAAGGTTACAGCTTTCCCCCCGCAAGAGCACGCACTTCCTCCATACGCTTGCGATTGACGCCCAGATCGCCGTAGCCGGTGCGGGAAGCGGAGCGGAATTGGATCACCTTGGTTTCATCATCGAACAGAAACTCCACATCGTCCACAAAGCGGAACAACAGGCTGGTGAATTCATAGTGCAAGTAGGATCCGTCCTCCTCAACGAGTCTGGTGCGGGGAAGCGATCCAATGATTTCCTTTAACGCCTCTTTGGCCTCAGCGCGAGACTTTCGATACCGAATCGGCTCGATCCAATGGCCTTCATCCGGTGCAAGGGTCGAGACGCAATTTGGACTGGATGGACAGGGGGACAGCGTGCGGGGGTTCATGTGACACCTGGTAACGCCTTATTAAGGAAAGGCCCTCACAATGTCACCTAACCGGATCTGGCAATTCAACACGGCGTCGGAAGGAATAAGGTCCTGAATACCTTCGTGCGAGAGGCCAGATGCAGACTCACGCGGACTTATCGATACGCACCGACTCGCATCCCTATCAGCGCAAGCTTGACTTCCGTGATGGTCTCAAACCACCCGGCACGATGGTGCGATCGACTAACGTTGCGCCGTCCACGATTCGAATCATATCTTTAAGAGATGCTTTGCCTGGAACTCGTTCAACACAACCTGACCACCTTTGTTCGGGGAAAACCTCATGCAAGACGAAACGCGGTTGCCCTCCTGAACCCATGATCCCTACCCTTCTCGCCCATCAAGCAGTTTGAGTCTGTTCATCCGCTTGATCAGTACAAGACGGTCCGGAGCGATGGTTGAACGTCTTCTCGTTCTTCCGCGCGCACCGAGACCCGTCCAATTATCCGGCCGTCCTCCGTCTCCACATCCACACGCCAATCGCCTGGGGCGAGCCTCTGCTTGAACGTATACGTCCGGTAGCCTCCTTCTCGGCCTCCGGAAATCTTGACGGGAATCCTGTCGGCGTGAGTGAACGGTTTGCCGTCGCTCTGGCGGAAATACCAGTGATGATAGATGGTCGTATTCAGATCGACCGGGGCAAAGACCGCCGTGAAGCAGTAGATCGGCTCGTTGGCCGGGAAGGTGTCATTCGACCGTTTCCACGCTTGATACCACTGCTTCTCGAACGAGAGTTCGAACCGGTCGCCGGTTTTCTTCACCTCATGATAGATGCCGCCGAACTTTAATGCGAGCGGCACAGGCGGAATCCAGTTCAGGAAATAAAACCCAACCAGCAGCCCGATCAAGACAAAGGCAGGAGCCGTCACCTTAGCCGCCTCGTGCTTCGAGCGATCCGGATTGTTCCGATAGATCAACTGCACGACTCGAAAGGTCACGACCGCGCTCACTCCTGCTCCAACCAGGAAGATCGCCGCATTCATGACCCCGAACATGACCGGGAGAAAGAACGTGAAAAAGGCGAAGCAGACGAGTGCGTAGAAGCTCACGAGGAGGTACAGGCTGGAGAGCCGGTCGCGGAGAAATTCGTTACCGACCAGCAGCAGAACCAAGAGAACGAAAAAGACCGCTGTGCCGGTAACTGTGGCGCTACGGGAATAGAAAATCGTATAGGCACTGAATAACCCGCCCAAGAGAAACTGCACAGCCATGGGATAGAAGGGCCTTGCACGCAACACCCAGCGCGTAAAGGGTGAGAGCGTGACCAACTGTTCACGCTCCGGAATCGGCTCAACCCCCAATCGCCCGGTCAGCACTATCAGCACGCCCAATAGCAGTAAATAGATCAAGAGCAAGAGATTGTCTTGCAGTCGATCGATACGTGTCAGCGTGACGGTATCGTACCCTACCCCGGAGAAGAAGAACACCGGAGCCATGAAGGGCTTTGCCAAAATAGTCCGAAGTGTAGAGGAGGGCATGAGCCCTAAACTTCAGGATATTCCGAGGAATGTCAATTGAAGGGGGAAAAACGGACGGCTCAAAACGATCATCCAGCAAGGCCGCAGGGGAGAAAATAACCGGAGGCGTACCCTCTGGGGTACGTTGAGGATTATTTCAACCCGAGAACGAAGTTGGGGATCGTTTTCAGTCGTCCGCTAGACGAAAGGTGGGAGGGGCGCATACACCACCGCATGCCCGATCACCCGTTCCAACCAGGAAGCCATCAGGCCTTCGCTCAGCGGGGCCCGGTTCAGACGGGCTTCGATGTGAAATCCTGTTTCGTTACCGACGATCCCGAGTATGGCGGAGGCGTCCTCTCCGTCCGGGAGCAGTTCTTTCGTTTGAAACTCACAGAGGGTGCTGTAGAGGCGGCCGTCGGGAGCGATCACAGACCGGATCTCCGGTAGGTCATTGAGCGCACAATGCACCGAACAGCGACAGACGGAACGGGCAATGGGTTCAATCGCTTGGAAATTGCCGAGCGCGTCCTCTGAGAAGCCAGTCAGATAGGTCCGGACGCCGGCTGGACCCGATGCAGAAGTCGCAGCCAGTTTACTGGCCGGCACCAGGAGCTCATAGTCGTCTGCCGTATTGTATTCAAACTGGCAGGGCCCAAACGCATCGGGCCAGGAACAGAAGAAGGGTACAGACGGGTCGACCGGACGTAACACCACCTGCTGCTTTTCAACCAGTGTTTCGACAGGAAGCTCCAGCAGCGTGATGGCTTCGAGAAACGCCGTGCGCCGTTCCTCCAACCATTGCGGCCGCTCGGCATCGCCGCGCGTCTCGCCCGGAGTGATCACCTCCTGAGTGTGAAGACGGATACGGACAAAGGAATGGGCATGGCGGAACCCCAGCCAAAGCATGCTGCGGGGGTCGTGTAGCTGCAACGAATCGCGAATACGCCAGGGGTGGCTGATCGAGCAGTAGGTGCCCACATCCTGGTATCGTTGGTATACCGTGTGGTAGGCTCCGGCCAGGAGAAAAAAATCTCCCTGCCAGCTGTCTCGGACATGGATCAGGGTCGCATCTTCCGTGGACCACGCATCCAGCTGCTCGAAGTCCTGAGGAGACTCGACTGTCCATTCTTCGACATAACAGATGACGTCCTTCGCGGGCGTTGCGGGCTTCAAGCCCAAGGAAGCCAGGCGCTCGCCCACGGCGAGCGCCTGACCGAAGGTCAGCGGAGTCGTTGTTTCCCAACGACGTTCACGCACAGTGGGTCATCTCTTCCCCGGCCTACTAACGTGCCGGCCGCAACGCTTTCTGCTCGATCGTTGTATCAGCAATGTACCGATCGATACTATCCTTCAGGGTTGCCGCCAATAGCTGTTGCACATCGTCTTCGCTGAACCAGACCACGGTATCACGTTGTGCTCCTTCGACACTTCTGATTGTCGAACTCGGATCGCCGATATTCCTCGCAGAAATCACCATCTTGCTGCTCGTGGTCACCACCGTCGAGAAGGGCCGGCTCTTCGCGTTGGCCGAGAAATCGAGCAGCTGCCCACTGATCACGATGTCCGCATCATTGAGATTCGTCACGGAGCCGCTGGAAGCCGCCCGCACATCCCAGGCCCGATCTTTCCATCCACGCGCTTTGAGACAATCCGCGAAAGCCTGGGCAATCACGGCACCTGGCTTCTCACCCGTCACATTGAAGTAGGTCACACCGCCCCACAAATGGGTCCGCTGGCCGATCCGGTTCTTCTCCACTCGCTTATCCTCAAAGGATTCGATGACAATCCTTACCGATTCCGGTTCCATGTATTGCGCCGCCGCTTGCCTCTGCTGAAGATCCAGATAGACCGTTTTCCCGGCGCCCCCGCAGCCCGCTCCCATCAACAGACTCGCCGTAAGCACGACACCGATGCCCAGTCGTCCCCTTATCTGTCTCACGATATCATCCTCCTCGCGATTGAGCGCCCGATCGTTGCAGCGGTCCCAGTGTACCCAAGTTAATGGTCAGAGACAAATACTCAGGCCGGCAGGGGATAGCACAGTCTGACTCCATTGACCAAATCCCAGAGCGAAGGCTAATATCGTTCCTGCTTACCCGCGGAAAAACTAGAGTGTCCCGCGCCACGGCCTGTGACACTGGCGGACTTTTCAGCATCCTGCTGGATCGACTCAATTTCATGGAGGACGTATGGCTGACATTCCCGATGTGTATGCCGACCAATTTCAGCTCAACCTTGGGCCGCTTGGATGCACGCTGAACTTTCAAGTCTCCGGAGCAAGTCCGGTGGCGCCAGGCTCTCCTCCACCAATTGAACGTGTTGCCACTATTCGACTCAGTCTTCAGCATTTAAAAGCGATGGCGTTCATTTTGCACAAACAGATAGCGGGTTACGAGGCTCAAGCTCAGATATCCACCAGTCTTCCGGTAGACGTCTTTCGAGCGCTGCAGATTCGGCAAGAGGACTGGGAGGCATTCTGGCGTCCATAGTCTGCGCGGCGATGCTACTGGCGGGTGACGATTGGTAGCATGGCCCGAAAAGTCTCGCGGCTAAATTCCGGTATCTGACCAAAAGGAATCCGCGGATCGGTGAAGGGCAGGAAACGGGCGATCTTCAAGAAGGATCGCTCGGCTGCCACAGCGGCGATTTGTGCCTTGCGATCGTGCGTGAGCGGCAACGTATACCCCTCGCCCCGTTTCCATTCCCACAGCGTCGGCGCTAACGACAGTTCAAGCCCCTGCCCGGCGAGTTGATGAAACCGGTCCACTATCCGTGCCTTGTGCTGTTTAATCCCTTCCCCCTCCAACAGTAAGGCGCACACGACGTGGTGCCCCCACCAAAAAAGCGTCCGAAAGGTAAACGTGTTCGAGTTGTGGAAGTGTTTCGGAAAGTCCAGATATTGGTAGGGAAAGGCTTCGAGACACTCCCCCTTCACAAACTGGCAATTGGTAGGATCGAAATCTGGTGGAGTCGCGATCGATGCAGACCCGACTTCCTCCTTGAGCGCTACATGCGTAGCGGTGAGCAAGTGGCGCACCTTCGTCATGATCTTGGCCTTGGCGAGAAAGAAGCGTTGATCGGCCATCAAAACCGCTTCCTCGTCTGTGAATGCTGTCGGCATGGTCTTCAACTGGTTGGGCAGCCGGATTACAAGGCAGCTATTTCTGATGCGTTTCGAACTGGGAGACCGTCAAGTCGTACTGCGCCCGACATTCCGCACAGCGAACCCACACTGCATCTTGAAACACATCCATCTCTCGAACCGACAAGGCGGGAGCATGGGTTCCCAAACATCGCTGGAGCGCTTTGAGCCCACCCGGCGGCTGCGCACGCTCCGGCGCAGGTAGAGAAGGATCCCCTGTCGATAGGTGTCTGCTAATCGCATCGGTGATCACCCGATGCACCATACGGCAGGAGCTGCACGTCAGCACGACGATGCTCTCCCGTTCAATACGCTTGACCGTCAGACAGAGCGGATGTACTGACCAACACTGTTGGAGAAAGGCTCCGCTGCGGATAATCTCCGCCATCGACTGTCCTCACACCGAAATAGGCTGTCTGTCGGTCCATCTGGTCTGTCTAGTCTGTCTGGTTTCTCTGATTACTTCGTAGAGTTAGTCCTGGTTCAATAAAATAATCAAGACAACCCAATTAAACAAGATAGACCAGACAGACCGAACCGACCAGATAGACCAAACAAACAAGCCAGGCTAGAGCGCCCAAAGAGCCAACATCGCCAGCACACCTATCACATACGGGAGCCCACACGAATAGAGCAATGCCGACCAGGCACGGCCTGCCGCCCCGTTACGCGAGAGGTGTTCCTTGTAGACGAATTCACGACAGAGAATCAGCACGGTAAGTGTCAGGGCCAGTGTTCGACTCGTCCGCGGCCATGTATAAGAGCCGCTGATGATGAAGTTCGCCGTGAAAAACCCGCTGGCGAAGAGAATCAAGGGCGCCAGGACAAACCGGACGGAGTCGGCAAAAAAGGCATGCCAGCCCATACGGGCTGCGACTGGGCTCGATTGTGTGTTGGGATTCACAACCCGACGGCTACCGGAATCGTTGCTTTCTGTGAAGTTGACGGAGTCTCCGTTTGAGCGGCTCGGCAGATCTTGCACATGCGTGGGCGGGCTTTCAAAAAGGAGATTTTTCCGCTAGCCAGACAGCTGTAATGGACGAACTCATCGCACGAGGCGCAACGCGACCACCCGCCAGAGAGCAGCGTCTTGTTGCGATAAAGCCCTTCCTTGCAGACCTTGCACTGCCGGGGCTCGATCCCCAACAGCATCGGCTCCCACTCCCCACCGGCTTTCCTAATACTCATGCCGCGAGTATAGCGAAGCATTCTTCGCAAATACAATAGAGGAGCCTTTTTCACTCCCCTTCAAGGCGTGATGGAACCTCGTTCCTCTCGGCAGGTTGCTGATGACCAGCAGTCAGCCTTGAACAAGCTTTAAAATACTTGAAAAGTCGCCCTCGGTCGGCATCTCGAACAAGCACCGCCCGCCACTCCGTGATGCCCACACCTGACCGACTGCTCGCTTTTCTTCGGCATCCACTCCGTCGTACAAATGCTTGCCTTTATATTCGACCGCGAGCACGCGACCGTCGCTCAGCTGACAAAGGAAATCCGGGTAGAACCAGTCCTTCGCCGTCTGGAGGCGAAACGAGGTGGGCTTGCGAGGAAGATTCCGAACCCAGAACTGGACTTGCGGCAAACCATCAAGGAACTGAGCGCATCGAAACTCTTCAGTGGTTTTGCCGTCGGCGGTCTTTTCGGTCAGTTCTCCCGGTTTCGGTCCGAAGTAATGTTTTTTGAACTGGAAGCCTCCTTCGTACGCACGGCTCGGCTCATAACCCATCGTCTTGAAGTTGACCGCATGTCCTTCGTTCACAGTCAACGGGGAATCGGGAAGCAGCAGCAACTGAAAAGCCGCATTCCGTTCGCTGTCTCGATGCTCCTGGATGCGCGCCGCAACCTCATCTCGCAGCCTGTCACGATCCAGTGCGAGAGTGCTCACGTCTGTAATCTCGAACTTCGCCATGAGTCCCCGAATGACCTTCCTCATGAATTCAGCCGACTCGCCTGCGGGGATATCCTGATGGTCTATTTCCCGGTCCAGCCAAACAATCAGTCGTTCAATGGACCAACCATCGCGGACACCGAGTTGGAGTACCTGCTGATGCAATGTGCCGACAAAATCCGCATCGGCCGTATCCCCCAAGAGAGTCGTCGTCACCTCGCCCTTCGTCCCCACATCGACCACGGCAGTCTTTCCGTAGGGCCTGACGTTGGGGTTGTAGCCCGCTGACAAAGACGCATCTTTCTCACTGAGCTTCCAAGGGTGTTCGAGTAAGAAGGTGCTCTCGAACTCGTAGAGTGTTCCATTTTCGTTGAAACACAACAGCGGCACGAGAAAATTCAACTGCCGTTCATAGGGCGAGGGATTGCGAGGTGCCCCCGTGCCGCCGAAGGTCTGCTCCGCTTTGCGCACCAACTCCACCGCTTCTTCGACCCTGGCCCTTCCCTCGGGAGTCGTGACGCAACTTTTCACCTTATCGGTATCGTCTCGATCGAGAGGAACCACGATGGTAATAGTGCCGCTCGCGGCATCGATCCGCACTTTTCCCGCAAGTGCGGCTTCTTGAACCCGAGCCACGGTCGCGTCAATTTCGGTCGTCGCGAATGTCACTGTCTGCGGCTGCGCGCCAAGCGGCAATGTGCCTTGCGGCACGGGAATGATGATCCGCTCCGCCTCTGCCGCAGTAAAGCCGTTGTGTTCCAGCGCTTCACGCAATTCCGCTAGCACGTCTGTAATGGATTCAGACACGGAGAAGGCATAAGAACAATTGAGATCGGGATGCCGCTTTGCCTGGGCATTCGGAAGCCGGAGGATGCGCCCGACGATTTGCTCAATCGCTGTAGCCGATCTTGTTTCTTTGAGGCTGCACAACACATAAGCAAAGGGGCAGTCCCATCCCTCACGTAGTTTTTCGACCGTGATAATGACCCGGACCGCGCACTTAGGGGACGAAATATCCCTCACGTCTTTGAGTTCATCCAGCCTGCCGACAGAGATTTTGACCTCGTCTTTCGGAAGGCCAAACTCACGGATCAACCGGTCCCGTAGCGGTTCACACGCATCGACGCGCTCTGCCTGGATCAAAAGAATAGGACGGAGATATTCCGTCGTCTGTTGGCCCTCGGCGATTGCCCATTTTTCGAGATCGGCACGCACGGTCATCGCATCAACCAACAATTGATCACGTTGGCTCGGATGCCGGGTGATGATTCGCAACGGCAATTTCACCATCTGTGCCTGCTTCAGTTCCGCCGCCGAGACACGATGCAGGATGTTGGACGGATGCTTCTCGAGCGCTGGTGTGGCCGTAAACTCCACGATGCAAGATGGCAGGACATTACCGAGCGTCGAGAAGGAAAGGTCTGTCCGTGCATTGTGTGCCTCATCCACGATCACAATCGGCCGCCTCATCCGCAGCATGTTCACAAGCGACGGCTTGGGCTTCCCATCGGCCCCCTTTAACAAATCAGGCACGCGGTCAGCGGGAATATTGAGTAGATGTTCAGCAAATGCGCCGTTTTGGTCGTAGACCTTACGCCCGGTGGTATCTTCGACTCGGAACGATTGAATGGTAGACACGATCACCACTGTCTGCCCTTCAACGGCCGCACGTGAGAGACGCAACGCTTCCTCAATGGTCACCACTTCCACGGCGCCACAAGCGAGTTCTAACGCACGACGATACGGATGACGTGGATCGCGCAAGGCATCGGCCGTCTGATCCAGAATGGTGTTGCTCGGAACAAGCCACAGCACTACGACACGCTCAGCTCGCATAAAATCTCGCTGGGCCAAGCCGGACGCATAGCAAGCGAGTAGTGTCTTCCCACCGCCGGTCGGCACGCGAAGGCACACGTAAGGCATCCCGTCTTCTAGCCCGGTGGCAGAAACGGGGAAATACGGCATCGCCTCTCCGGTAAGTCTCCGCGTCGTGTCCCTGAAAGCAACATCCGGCTTTCCGGTTTGGGCAGTTAGACGGAAAAACTCGCGCAGCGAATCCAGTACACGTTCTTGATAGTCCTTCAGTGTAATCACGATTTGCCCTTGGACTGAAAGCCGATCCGTCGCCTGGGTTGTTCCTGAGGGGGCTGCAACAACGGCAGCAGTTTCTCGTACAGATCCAGCAAGACCGTATCGTGCTGGAGCAACGTGCGGTCGATTTCGGCCAGACGCTTGAAAATCGCCTGATTGGCAGCCACATGCTCACGTAAACGCACAAACGCCCGCACCACAAAGACACTCATATGGACAGCTTGCTCGCTGCGGAGAATGTTGGCGGCCATGACGGCGCCGTGTTCGGTGAAGGCCCATGGCCGAAACCGTGGGTCTCGGTGCTTTTGGGAACTGGTCGCAAATTGCGACCGGTTCGGATTTACCCCTGTAGATTCGACAAGTTCTGAACTCGAAGTCACAAATTGCGACCTCAAGTTGTTGAACTCAGCGACCGTGAGTTGAAATGCAAAATCGTCAGGGAACCGTTGTCGATTCCGCTTGAATGCCTCGTTAAAGCGTTTCGTGGTCACCCCGTACAACCTCGCCAAATCCGCATCCAGGATCACGCGCTGATTTCTGATGACAAGAATCAGCGGCTCCAACGATCCATGAAGAGGCGATATCTTCTGAGCGGCCATGATCAACTCACCTTGATCTCGTAGGGAGTCTGGCGGACAAGAATGCGCTCAGCTTGCAGCCGATCTTTCCCCAGCAAGCATCCGGCGCAATAGATCACTTTCTGGCCATCGAATTTAGGCAACTTCGCCAGCACCGCCCGGGTCAGCACGTTACCGCCGTTGGCTCGTTTGTCGTTGAGGATGCCGTTGTAAAGCAGATAAATGCCGACGCCGCGACATTCACCGACGAACGGCGACTTCGTCACGCGCCCGCGAGGCAATGGCTCGCCGGTCTCCGTGAAATAGACATGCCGGGCCAGATCGGCAAAACTCACCGTCTCCCGAATCTTCCCGCCCTCATCGAACAGCGGTTCGCCCAACTCGCAATAGCGGAACCCCCCGCCGAGGCCTTCCACCTTCTCGCCCTTTGCATTAACGTAGCCCTCCGCCACCCGTCGCACCCGCTCGGCAGTGATCTCGTGGGAAATCTTTGGTTCCATCTCAACCAGGATGAAGCGGCGCGTCTCCTTATCCGGAGCAGCCTGGTTCAACTTCAACGTGGCATGCCCCGTAGTCCCAGAACCAGCAAAGGAGTCGAGAACAAGGTCGCCTGGGTTCGTGGCGATTTGCAGTATGCGCTCTAGTAGACGTGTGGGTTTAGGCGTTGAGAAAATTGCATCGCCTCCAAATATTCCTTTCAACTCGATGCTTGCATCCTTTGCAGTAGCAAAATCCTCGTGCCTCCACCACGTTGTGGGAGTCAGCCCTTGTGATATTTCGGCAAAGTACTTCTTCAGCATTGGACGTCCAGCGCCATCTTTCCCAAATGTAATTCGGCCGTCGGCCAGCCATGCTTTGAATTGCGCTTCATTACAACGCCAATAGCGACCCGGAGGAGGAGAAAACTTCTTCCCTGTTGGTCCAAAAATCTCAAATTGACCAGATGCATAAAACTTTCCTGCCGATAAATTCTCCGCTTTCCAATCGCCTCGTGAGTCATTATCGGGATTCTTGAACTTCGCGAGCTGCTCTTCACTGCGCTCAAACTTACCTACTGTCGCTTTATCAAAGTTGAGTGCATAGATGTATACAAAATCTGTGGTTTCTGAAATGTGTTTTGCGGTCTGGTTTGCTGTGTAGGCTGTCTCCCATGCAGCAACGGCAATTCGGTTTCTCGCACCGAAAACCTCATCCATGAGCAAACCCAAGTGGCTAACCTCGTCCGTCCCGATGTTGACAAAGATTACTCCATCTTCGCGAAGAAATTGCCGGAGTAAAGCCAGTCGTGGATACATCATGCAGAGCCAACGGTCGTGCCGATCGAGCGTCTCACCCTCCTTGCCAACGATTTTTCCCAGCCATTCGCGGATGATGGGATTGTTCACATTGTCGTTGTAGACCCAGTTCTCGTTGCCCGTGTTGTACGGCGGATCGATGTAAATACACTTCACTTGGCCGGCGTAATAGGGAAGGAGTGCCCTGAGTGCGACGAGGTTGTCGCCCTGCACGATGAGATTGCCGTCGCCCGGTTCACCGCAGGACAAATCCGGCACGTCCTTGAGCAGGTGAAAGGGCACCTGCCGGTGATGATTCACCACTGCCTCTTTCCCGATCCAATTTAGCGTGGGCATACCATAATCCCGTGAGTGCTGGCCGCTGAGGGATACCTTCTTTTCAGCCCGAAATCAACTGGGGCGACCGTTTCATATGGTTCCATTTTCCGTTCGTTATCACCATTCCTCTCGTCGCCAAGGCACCTGGTGGAGAGTGGAGCACCATCATCGAAGAAGCGGGGTCCCATCGAGACTCAGTCGGGAAGGAAAGCGGAAACTGACCGAGTCTCCGAGGGAATTTCCGAAGGCCTCCACCCAGCTGAGTCCGAAAGGGTCGTTTCGAGAGATGAGATAGTATGCTCCTTCCAAGCTCGCTCGTTTTTCTCTTAGGGCGGCGCCCGTGGTTGGCTCTTCCGCGCCCATTGAGCGAGCACCGCCCTTGATTGCAGCTTCGATCAGTCTTGGTGCGCGATCAGGGAGCGAGGAGCCGACCACGGGTGCCGCCCCTCCCCTTGTTTGACACCCTCCGGACCATTTGTTACGCTCCGCCTCAATCGAGGGCCAGTCACAACGGCCCCGGTCTTCACCCGCATGAACATCAAGGACTATCTCGAACAAAAGAGGATCGAAGTCGATCGGTATCTGGACTTCGTGATTCCTCAGGCAGAGACTCCCCCGACAACCCTTCACGAAAGCATGCGATACAGCCTCATGGCGGGAGGAAAGCGAGTCCGCCCGATCCTGGCCATTGCCTCGGCAGAAGCGGTGGGGCAGCCTGCGCCGGGACTGATGGCAATCGCCTGTTCGTTGGAATTGATCCACACCTATTCCTTGATTCATGACGACCTGCCCGCGATGGACAACGACGATTTTCGGCGCGGGAAGCCGACGAATCATAAAGTGTACGGAGACGCGATGGCGATTCTAGCCGGCGACGCGTTGTTGACGATGGCGTTCGATCTCTGCAGCCGTCCGGATCTGATGAAGGGCTGCGACCCGGCCCGCCAGGTGCGGCTGATCCATGAATTGGCCTACGGCTCCGGGAACATGGGCATGGTAGGCGGGCAGGTGTTCGACATTCAGGCTGAAAACAAGGACATCGATCTATCGACGCTCCAAAGCATCCACAAACATAAGACGGGCATGTTGATTCGCGCAGCGGTCCGAATGGGCGCCATCGCCGCCGGCGCGCAGGATCGCCAACTGGACGAGCTCACGAGCTACGCCGAAGATGTCGGACTGGCCTTCCAGATTGCGGATGATGTCCTCAATGTAACGGGGACGCGCGAGGAGCTGGGCAAGAATCCCAACACCGACGCGGAACGCGGGAAAAAAACCTATCCGGCATTCTACGGAGCTGAAGGAGCCAGAACATTGGCGGACGACTGCGTAGCCCGCGCGATCGCGCGCCTTTCTTCGTTCGGTCCAGCCGCCGACCCGCTCCGCGAACTGGCTCGGTACATCACGTCTCGGAAAAACTAGTGCTGAGTGCTGAGGTAAGAACAAGGCTACACTCTCTTATTGACTGCTCAGTTGTACAGCAACTTGTCTTACTCTCCCTAACTCGATACTCAGCACTCAGCACCTAGCACTTCTTATGAAGGCTCTCGTCACAGGCGCCACCGGATTTGTCGGCGGCGCAGTGGTACGCGCGCTGGTTCGCCGCGGCGACGACGTCCGCATTCTGGTCCGCGCTGGCGCCGACATCCAGAATCTTCAAGGTTTGAGTGTCGAGCGGATCGAAGGCGATCTGCGCGACCGGGCCTCACTGCGCAAGTCGCTTGCCGGCTGCGGACAGCTCTACCATGTTGCGGCACACTACGCGCTCTGGGCTAAAGACCCTTCGATTTTTTACGACATCAACGTCACCGGCACGAAGAATCTCCTGGAAACGGCTCGTGAAGCCGGCACCGAACGCATAGTCTACTGCAGCACCATCGGGGCTATCGGCCTTCCGTCCGAAGGAGGAGTCGGGACTGAAGAAACGCCCGTTTCGCTCGAACAGATGGCCGGTCACTATAAGCGGTCGAAGTACCTCGCAGAGCAGGAGGTTTTGAAGCTTGCACGAGCGGGGCTGCCGGTCGTCATCGTGAATCCGAGTGCGCCGGTCGGCGCAGGAGATGTGAAACCAACCCCGACGGGGCAGGTGATCGTGGATTACATGAAAGGCCGTATGCCGGCCTATATCGAAACCGGTATGAATATCGTAGACGTCGACGACGTGGCCGCCGGCCATCTGCTTGCCATGGAGAAGGGCAGGGTCGGCGAGCGATACATTCTGGGCAACAAGAACTTGATGCTGCGCGAGGTATTCGAGATCTTAAGCCGTCTCACCGGCATCAAAGCCCCCTCGATCAAGTTGCCCCGGTTGGCCATCCTCCCCCTGGCCCATCTGAACCTGTGGCTGTCGAACATGACAGGGCAACCGCCGCGAATCCCGCTCGAAGGAGTGAAGATGGCGAAGTACAAAATGCATTACGATTGCACTAAGGCGATTCGTGAACTCGGCATTCCGCACACACCGCCGGAAATGGCACTAGAAAAGGCCGTACGCTGGTTCCGGGAGCATGGGTATGCATAACCGGGAATGTTGAATGATGAATGTTTAATGGCGGACTTCTCAAAAGCTCTTAAATTCAACATTTAACATTCACCATTAAACATTACATATCGATGGACACTCTTACTCTGTTCCTCAAAACGATTTTATTTCGTCCATACGTCTTCGTCTTTCTCGCTGCCTTCTTGTTCTCTGCAGTCCGGTTGATCGGCTGGCCGCGAACCTGGCGGTTCTGGTTGATTAGCTGGGCTACAGCCTTCGTTTGCGAGTTTTCGTCCACGCGCAACGGCATTCCTTTCGGGTGGTACCACTATAATGGATCGACGGTGGGACAGGAGTTGTACTTTTTCAACGTCCCGTTCATGGACTCGATTTCGTTTAGTTTTCTGCTTTACGCCGCCTACTGTGTCGCGCTCTGTCTTCTGCTTCCGATCGGGCCGATCCCTGCCTCTACCCGTTCGACACTCAAAGCGCTTTCTCTCGATGCGAGCGCGCGAACGAGTTGGGCGGTGCTTCTGCTGACCGCCTTCCTATTCGCCTTTATCGACATGGTCATTGACCCTGTGGCCCTCCGCGGCGACCGCTGGTTCTTGGGAAAGATTTATTCCTATCCGGACCCCGGTCTTCACTTCGGAGTGCCGTTTGCGAATTATGTCGGTTGGGCCGTCGTCGGGGTCATTTCCCTCGCGATCTATTTTCCGCTCGAACGACGACTCCCCGCGCTCTCGCCTCTCCCGTCGGTCACACCTCGCCTCCTGCTGGGTGTTGGTCTCTACTATGGCGTTCTGGGCTTCAATCTCAGCGTGACATTCTGGATCGGCGAATCGTTCATGGGGATAAGCGGGTTGCTGATGCATCTTCCCGTCATCGCGCTGCTGATCTTTCGCCTCGCAGGACCGCGCGATGTCTCCCTGTCAAGGCAACCCGGTGGCAATCGGACAAAAGACTTTGTATAGTGAGCGGCAGTGGCCATGCGAACGGACCTCTCCACTTTCCTCATTGTCATGATCCTTTCGGTTGTGGTGCCAGGCTTCGCCCTCGGCGCCGAACAGCCAGTGATCGGCACACACGTGCTCGGCACCATTGTGGCCATCGACGCGAACCACGTCGAAGTCAGAACACCCAAAGGCCAGTCGGTGGACGTGCGGATCAATAAAAAGACCCTGTATAAGGACCAGCACGATCCGAAAGGTTCCACCGTGCCGGAGGTGGGCGATCGTGTCATCATCAAGGCCATAAAGGAAAAGAAACTGTTGCTCGCTACCGAGATTTACTTTTCCGCGGCGAAGCGCGCACAAGCCTCCATGCCGCCGGCCCCGGTACAGTAGGGTGAGCGATGGCGCCGTTTCGCGTCGCAGGAGAATTCAACAACAATGTTTTCGGGGGCGGACTTCGCGCGGCGGTCATTCGGGTCCTGATCACAGGCATTTCAGTATTTCTAGCGGTCATGATCGTGCCCGGCCTGGAAGTCCACTCGTTCAGCGCCGGCCTCGCCGCGGTCCTGGTGCTCACCTTTCTGAACCTGCTAGTACGGCCCGTTCTCCTCATGCTGACCCTTCCGTTGATTGTCCTCACGTTGGGCCTCTTTCTTATAGTGGTCAACGCGCTCCTGCTGGAATTCACCGCCTACCTGGTCACAGGATTCTCGGTAACGGGATTCTGGCCCGCAGTCGGCGGTGCGGTTGTCATCAGTCTGGTCACCATGATCCTCAACCTCTGGACCGCTGATCGCCGTCCGACGGAGCCTCCTTCATTCCCCCGACGTCCCCCTAAGATCATCAATCCTGACGAATAACGGGACGCAATCAGGCTGCTGAAGAAGCCGTTCTTCTCACCCGCCCGACCCTGGCGCGCCGAGACGCGCCTTGTCTCATGCTGCGTTCTCCCCCTGAAAGCATCCTCAACGTAGCCCACTCGGAGAACAAGCTGTTTTGGCCGCTTGGGGTGGGCGGGTGAGAAATGCTACGCCTCCGGTGCTTCCATCGGCTGCGGCCTTGCTGGACGGACTTTTTGAGCAGCCTGCAGGAGCATGTACTCCTGCTTCGCTGCACGTGCGGCTCCTCGAAATTCTCGCGTGCTGCCACAATCTCCCCCCGCCGCTGTTCCTTTTCATTGAATTGCTCGCCCTGCGTTGTTACAATGCCGCGCGTCTGCCGCCCCCCGCAATGATGAAGCATCCGCGTTAACGCACGAATGGCACCCACTGAATCACAGAGTAAACCCGTCCCCGAAACGCACCTCCAGCGGACCTTGACATCCGTCATCAACGAACTGCCGGTCGATGCAGCCCTTGCCGCCGTCTTCCACCGCGACCAAGGCCCGTTGGTGAGCCATGTGGCACGAGGCTTCACACCTCGCGATATTCAAGCCATCCTCAGGACCCTTTCGGCTCCCGCGGTCAATGCATCGAGCCTCACGAATGATCAGGAGGGTGGGCGCACCATCCGTCTCCGATTGATTACGCCCGGCACGAAATCGTTGCTCGGGGTTTCCCTTCAAAATCGAAACCGGACATACGGCTTTCTCGTCATCGGACGGAAAGAGAGCGTTGCGTTCGCGAAAAAAGAGAAGAGCTTGATGGAGCAGGCCAGCGACGATGTAACGAAAGCACTCGAGCGCGAAGGCCTGTTCGACATGAATGTCGTGCTCAGCCGTCCGTATGTCGCACACGAGCCGATCGCTGCCTCTCCCTCTCCAGCGGAGCTGTTTACGGCTCCGGCGTCGCAGGTCACACCGGAACTCCAGGACAAGATTATTGCCATATTGACGGATGCCAACCAGTACGTCGCCTATGATCGCATCTGGGCCTGCCGCTATGATCCCCTTGCAGGTAATGTCGAAGTCCTGGGATTGGCCGGTGACCTGAAGAGCGAACAGAAGGACAGCAAAAAAGACCTGAAGCCGGGCCACCGCCTCACGCTCGATAGCTCAGCCTCGGGATGGGCGATCCGCCATCGCAAGCCCCGCGTGGACCATGACCTTGCTTCCACACAGGGACGATTCCTCGATCACAAGTATCTGTTCAAAGACCGGCTCCTCTCCTCGCTCGTCGTGCCGTTTTTCGTACGTGGCCAAGTGGGCGGGACCATCACCCTGGCCTCGAAAGAAGGCGGGCGCTACCAACAGACGGACGCCCGTACCCTTGAGCCGACGATTGTGAGGATCGCGGATACTCTTCAGTCTCCGTCGACGTCCTCGACCAACCAGGCCCCCGCCTCCGGAACGGCCATTCCTCCGGGAACGCCGATAGCCCCGAGCCCCTCGGAGCCTATCATCAGAAAACAAGAGCGCCAGGCCGCGATCGGAGAATTCAGCATGTTCCTAGCCACAGAGGTACGCGAGCCGCTCGCGTCGATCCGAGCCCAATTAGAGGAGGTCACGGGGGAAGGCATCCTCGACTTCGACCCACAGACGCGTGTCGAAGACGCGATGCGCGATTTGATCAGAGTTGAAACCATCCTGAACGAGATTTTGGATTTTGCCAAACCGCTCGAGTTGAATCGCCGGCTCCTCCGTATTCCTGAAGTGATCGAGAGCGCACTCACGCTGATCGCGACCGATCTTGAAGTCACCAGAATACAGGTGACCAAAGACTATGCGACGATCATCGCGCCGGTTCGCGGCGACGAGGCCAAACTCCAGCAGGTGTTTCTCAGTATCTTCAAGAACGCGAACGAAGCGATGAACCCCGGTGGGCACCTCCACGTTCAGGTGACTCAGCATCGAGCGGGGCGGGGCGTGGAAGATCAGATTCTTATCAAGAACGACGGGGCTCCTATTCCGACAGAAATCGTCGACAAAGTTTTTGAGCCGTTTTTCACGACGAAGCGGACCGGCATCGGTCTGGGTCTGGCCACGGTCAAGAAGATCGTCGAGGAACACGGCGGTTCAATTACCATCGGCAGCGCCCCTGGCGAAGGGACTACCGTCACTATCCGTCTCCCCGGCATCAGTCATGGTCCTTCCTATCGGGGGCGTGGACGCCGCCGCCCCTCACGCCGATAAACAGACACCACGGTTTCCAAAACGCTCGGGAACTGACTGCACCTTTCCTGAGTGGATCTCGACAAGGGCAGCTTGAGTGATTCCCTTGCCAGATGTACCATGCGCGCCTCGCAAAGCACCTGGCTGATTTCTTTCTCTCCTATGAAGAGGGTCGCCCTGGAAGTGTTTCGGCGCCGAATTGTGTTCTGTGTTCTTCTCCCCGTGTTCAGCATGTTTGCTGGCTGTGAATACGTGCCCCCGACGCTCAATGCACCATTGAAGCAGTGGGAACCCACCGGGAGTCAGATTCATGAATCTGACTCCCGGTGGGGAGCACAATTCGGACAGCCTCTTGATCTTCACCACGTTTTCCGGCGGGGGGCCCGTGTTTCGACCCTGGCGTGATGTACCGATCAATCGCTATTCGATCGACACGATCCCGCTCATGCGCATCGGCGTGAAGCTAGTGCGAGAGAAACTGCGCCAACGGCCGAGACCGGCCGACAGTCCCTTCGCCGAAGACCCCCAGGTCTATTTCATGAACGCCAGTCTCAGTGAGATTGCCGACGATGAAGAACGCGAGTCGCTGATGAGAATCCCCACGACGCTCTATCTCACCGATGAACAGGTTGATAGGTGGGCGAACGGAATGTCCGGCATCGCGCATCGTCAATTTGGTTACCGTTTTCGGATGGGCAGCACCAGAAGTCACCTTCCTTCAGCGAATAGCCTCATCAAAGATGATAATACAGCGGAGTGGTCGAGCCGGCACCATGCTGTTGAGCGCTAAAATTACTCGTCGTCGATCTGTGACCGTCGTGCATTTCGTGGAGGCGGGCGATCTGCCTGAAATCCGCTTCATGATCGGAACAGAGGTCAAGAGGGGGATGCGGTGCTATTTCTTCCGGTTGGGAACTGCGTTCTTAGCAGACGTAAGAAGTGTCGCACGAGAGCCTCCTTCATCGGGATGCGCAGTAGCCGCCCCTAGGGCAACAATGGGGCCCAGATCCAAAGCTTCAATGGCTGTGTGGAGATTGTCCGCCATAGATTTCGCATCCTCCTGTCCTGTGCCGGATAGCAGCACGACAAACTCCGCACCTCGATAGCGTGCCACGACCTGGCCGGGTCGGGAGAAAGTCCCTTGCGCAACTTGAGCGATCTTCTGTAGGCACTCGTCACCCGTCGCATACCCGTATGTGTCGTTAAAAGCCTTGAAGTTTTCCAGAGTAAAGAATATGAGCGAAATGGGACGGTGTTCCTGTGCCGCGAGTGCCCACTTCTGCTCGAAGAGTTCATCGAAACTCCACCAGTTCATTATGCCCGTTAACACGTCGATCGTCGGAGAGATCTGATTGTTCAATTGTTGGGGCGTCATCTTTTCTGACGACGTTCGCTGATCGGCGCTTTTCTGGAGTTTGAGCACCATTGCCACCTTGGCTAAAAGCTCCGCCTTGACCACTGGCTTCCGTATGTAGTCTGCAGCGCCTCGCCTGTAGGCCAGTTGGATGGTGCCGGACGTGGTATCCGCCGAGATCATAAGAATCGGCACCGATTCAAACTGCTTCATGGATTTGATCCGCGTGCAGGCGTCGAGTCCATCGAACCCTGGCATCTTGATATCAAGCAAGATCAAATCGATCGGCACCAAAGGCTCGCCTGCGATCAACCCATCCAAATAACGCAAGGCCTCTTTCGCCGAGTGAGTGGGGACGACTGAATAGTCGGCAGACTTCAGATAGGTTCCAAGCAACACGCAATCATCCCAGGAATCATCGACGAGTAAGATTGCCATAGACCATTCTCACAATTGAGTGTATTTACCCTACCAGGAATGGGTCAGTACGCCAAGGCATTGTTGAGATAGGAGATTGACGGAGAAAGCGGTTCAACTTCCACCTATACGCACGCCTGATATCTCTCTTCACGAATCGGGGGAATTCAGCCCTCAACAAGATGTTCTCTCCAAGTTCGCTTGTTATCGATTCAGGGATAGAAGCTGATTGATCTTCCCCTGTGCGCGTCCAACGAGCACCTCCCATATGCACCTTCCGAACGTGATTACTTCTCTCTGTTGGCATGGAGCCCATGCTGATCCTACTGCGCCCGTCGAGCAGCACACTCTTATCGTGCGCGCTCCTGGAGCAAAGGGTTAGCATGGGTGGCATGCCACCCTCCCCTTCAAATCCGACTTGCTCCTCCAAAACAAATTGCCTACTCTTGAAATATTCCTGGAGAGTGCGGCATGCGAGTCCACTGGAAATGGGTTGTTAAATCGATCCCCAGTTTGGCGTTCGGTTTGCTCATCTTCTTTTCGACAGGAACCCCTCGGCAACCCATTTCAAACGTGGGAGCCTGGCTCATACATTTCGGCGTTGAGGACGTGCCGCCATGGCTGGCTAACAAAGACATAGATACATGGTTATTTTGGATCGGGTTAGTCGGGTTTTGTGTGTGGGCGACGTACTTGTATGGGCGACCCAATTTACGGAGCGGAAAATTGTCAGTTATCGTTCGTGAGGGAGAGCCCTGGGTGCAGATGGATCCACACAGAGATACGTCACAACCTACGCACCCTGGCGGGCGGCTATACACCTATCGTATTGCATTGATCAACAGTGCTGATTCCACCCTGAGGAACGTAGAAGTGAAGCTGACTTCTTTGGAAAAGATGCCCAAGGATTTCGATGCCATTGGCAGCCATCTTAAACTGAGTCGTGACCGGGGCGGGGCGACGAATTTTAATGTTCATCCCACCAAAGATCCTCAATTTATGAATGCCGTGTTCGTTGATGTGTTTAAATTCTTTGTAGGACCTGAAGGAACGTCATCCCTTAGCGTAGCCTCGCTTCCCGAGGATAATCATAGCCGCATTCCGGTTGACACATACGATGTGAAAGTTATGGCGACAAGTGAAAGTGGCGAAATGGCTGTAGCCGAGATGGTGTTCATACCGCGCCCTGATCAACCTCCGGATCTCCGATTGCTCAAGATGCAATCATTTCCAGGCGCTCTACGCTCTCCGAGCTAATCAGGCAGCCTTCTTCTCTTCTTATATTTTTTACTCTGCATCCAAGGGGAGTCGCCAGACTGTCCTTTAAGGGCACCCATGCTGGTCTGCGTGCGGCCATCGAACGAGGTCTTTCCGAGGGCGTGCGTTTCGGGAGCGCAGGACCAACGTGGGTACCCTTCTTCCATTTTCTCCCTTGACAGAGACACCCCCCGCCTGGCTATCATTCTCTCCACTTGATTCGACCCTGAACCACCGAACATATTGCCTGCTGTCACCATTTTATTTAAAGGAGTAGACGTATGAAGCTCGTAATCGGCACTGTTGCAACTGTCTCCAGCATCCTCTTTGCGCTGTCGATGGCCTCGGCGAATCCATCGCTCCTCCCCAAGCATGAAGGCTACCCCATGAAAAACAGCGGAAGCCCGGTGAACGGGCAAACCACCGCGAACGATCCTGGTCAATCGAATGCCTATGGTCAATCCTCCTTGCTAAAATCAGCCGGATCTGACGACAAGCATGTTCAACAGAATCTCATGAAAACAGACAATGATCGGATTACCAAAGACCAGGGAGCGAATCAGCTCCCGACCGTGCAGGGACCACAGATCAAGATCGCGCCGCCCGTGACCTCCGCCACAAAGGTCAGTGGCGAACGGAAGATCGACTAGTCGAGCCTTTCAGCGGGAGACAAGAAGGGAGGTGTGGATTTGTCCGCACCTCCCTGTTTTTTTCATGTCTCCTCCGATTGGGAGTCGTCACTCGACGCAGCCGGAAGCGCCAGGGTTTCTTGGCCCACTCGCCGGCATAATCGACACCGACTCGGGGATGAGCCCCCACATCTTCTCCCGCCGCCAATGCACCTCGATCCTCGAACCAGAGAAATTCCCCGGTCGTCAGGTTCGCACAGTTGAGCCGGCGATCGACCTGTAGCGCTCGACAGAGCCGGCCCGGTCCATCGATCAGCCTTCCATCGACTTCAATCGCCCTGATCAATACGGCCGAGGGAAATTCCTTCCGCTCTGTTACAACGTTCAGACAATGGTACATGCCGTAGATGAGGTAGACGTAGGCCATTCCCGGGGGCCCGAACATCACTTCGGTCCGTTTCGTCCTCCCTTTCGATGCATGACACGCCTTGTCCTGAGACCCCACATACGCTTCCGCCTCGATAATCCTTCCGGCAATTGTTCCTGTACCGTTCCTCCGCACCAGATACTTACCGACCAGTGATCGCGCCACCGCAACCGTCGGACGATTGAAATAGCTGCGTGGCAACACTCTTCGCATTGGCTTCATATGGCCTCAGTACAGGCTGCTCAAAACGATCTTCCTTTTCACCCTCTCAACCCTTAGCGCGCCGAGACGCGCCTTGCTCCAGGCAAGGCCGCATGCGAAGAAAGCACCGGAAACTGAGGCATTCTCATCCACACTAGACTCAGGCAGCAAGAGCAGCTCTTTCCCGATTGCGCATATTGAAACTGCTTTCGAGACAAGAACGCAGTTGGAAGTCGTTTTCAGCGGCCTATTAGAAGTACCATGCAATGCCGCCCATGAACATACGCGGGCTTCCCGGCACAAAGTGAATGTCGTTGACCGGCGCTGCCTCATTCCTCAGTCGCGATTCAAATGCAAATATGGCCTGTTCCCATTCTGTGTTGAACAGATTCCGAATGTATAAGAATGCCTCCAAACGCCCATGCGATAGCTTGATCGGCAGTTGATACCGCTCCGTCAGATCGAAGGTAACCCAGGAGGGAGCTTTCACGCTCCGGTCCTCTATGAGAGGCCGCACCCCGAGATACGTCGCTTGTAGTTGCGAGGTCAATCCTTTAGGCCAGGCGAGAAGCACCCCTCCGTACGCCGTCCATTCCGGCGCCAGCGGAATGGCATCCCCGTTGCGGAACTCAGCCTTCGTCCATGTCATGCTGCTGTTCACATAAATCGGGCCCCACGCTTGTCCGCGCACAGCCACCTCCACACCTTCCCGTCTCGTTGCGCCACGACTTTCCGTTGTCCCCTCGTCCCCGACGAACACGAGTTCAGACTTTAGATCCAATCGCCACAAGGTAGCAATCAATTCGACTCGCTCTGGGCCCCAGGGCCGCGACCGTACTCCCACCTCGTAACTCCGGGCCCGCGCAAGCGGGGAGGACCCCATGGCCACGGCCGATCGGGCATCATTGCTGTGAAACCCCTCGCCGTAGTTGACGAACAATTCGGTCCCGGCCCAGGGACCCAGGATCAGATTCATTTTGGGAAGGACGATGCCGGAGCTTTTCTGGCCGGCCGGTTGTTCCGCACAAGTCGTGCAGCGATTACGCACGTCGAACGTGAACGTTTCGCTCCGTAAGCCTCCGGCCAACCGGATCCACGATGTCGGCTGCACCTCCGCCTTCACGAAGGGCGCATACGAAGCCTCGAAAATATCGCTGTCCGTGGTGGTCCCGGTAAGAGTTCTCGTCGTTTGGGTCCCGAGTTTCGCATGGATGTCATCGACTCTGGTTTGAAACCCGATCGTGCCGATACTCGGCACACCAAACACCTCGCCTCGTTGTTTGTATCCGATATCCCCTCCGTACATCACGCGGCGATCGGCCTGCGAGATGCCGTCGCCATTGACGGGATCATTCAGGAAGAACGTAAAATTTGTGAACAGATCGAGCCGGTAATACTGTCCGTAGGCGTTCGCAAAGAACTGTCCACCCGATGTCGTGTCGTAATGGTAGTTGAACCGCGCGGTGCTGCGCAGCGTATTGCCTCCCTCAGAAGGATCGATCGCGCCGAATCGACTGATCATGCCGTTATCGACAGCGCGTTGTGGGATCTCCCCGGAGCCATTCCATTTGGAGTACTGAAATGTGCCGGTCAGACTGACTTCGTCCCGGCCAGTGAAGTTGGTCGTCATTTTGCCGAGCAAATTGAACCGTGGGTACCGATTATCATGCTCGTATGGGCCATTAGTGTAATAGCCTTCGGCGGCGAACAAGGTGCGAACTTTGTCTTTGGTTGGCGAGAACATGAGCAGATATCGTTGCGTGTCAAACTGACCGCCGGCCGCCTGGACGAATCCTTCCTTCACCACCTGCCGCGTCCTAAAATTCACCGCCCCGGCCGTAGCAAAGTCGCCATATTCTGGAAGGTAGGCTCCTTTGTAAACGTCCAATCCTTCGATCGTTTCGGGAATTATAAAATTGAGATCGGTATAGCCTTGTCCATGCGCATGGCTTCGCAGGTTGATCGGCATCCCGTCGGTAAAGAATGCGACATCGGTTCCATGATCGGCATCGAAACCGCGCAGAAAATATTGATCGGCCTTCCCTGCCCCGCCGGAATGTTCGACGGCAAGAAAGCCCGGAATCAAGCGCAGCACATCCGCTGGGCGCCCCTGCGGCTGGAGAAGAAGTTCGTTGTCCGGGATAAACTGCTGTGAAGAGGCAGCGACCTGTCTTTCGCCGATGACTGGGACTTCAGGAACCCTGACGATATCCTGATCCGGGTCATGGGCTCGTACGGACTCAACGACGATCCACAACGCTATCACGGCGGCCAGGAATATCGCCACACGGCGCATCGTCACATCCCTTCACAGTCAAGTGCATGGGCGGATGAGACGCCCACGACGATCTTTCGACGGTCAACCCATCGACTGGCGCAGACCCTCGTGGCCTGACGACAACTATGTTCTGGGATACCCCGCCTAGACGGGCCGGACTGAGGTAACCAATGAACGGACTCGCGACAGGGACTGCGTAATCAATGCCTCAAGGGTGTATGCCCTCGACCCCACAATCTCCACGCGAGCCCGATTGAGCGGCAGCAGGACCTTCGTGGCCCGTGCGCCGAGAATGGCGCGAGCGATCTCCGACGTCACTTCTCCGAGCATCGCACCCGGCAAGACTACGTTCAGCGAGCTGACGATCACGTCCACCGTCGGCAGCGTGTCGGCAATCGCGCGTGCTCCGACGCCCACCTGCATCGCGCCTGCCTGTTTCATTGCAGCTGCCGCCACAGTGTTCGTTCCCAATGCCACAATATTATGTGTCGGGCCGAGTTCCGCCTGGAGTCCTGCTACCAGCCGAGACCCAAGGCCTCCTCCGCGGCCGTCGATAACACACACGCGCATGGCCTTACCCCAAGCCCTTACCGGTCGTCGTCATCGTGAGCTTGCCGTGCTTCACACCCTTGACCGACACCAGGGCATCGGCCACCTTCCGGATCTCAGACCCTTTTCCTTTTACCACCAGGACTTCGAGACAATGATCATGGTCGAGATGGACATGCATCCCGGAGAGAATTTGTCCATGATAGCCATGTTGAATATCGGTGAGTTTACCCGTCAGATCGCGTACATGATGATCGTATACGAACGTGATTGTTCCGACCGTTTCCTTGTCCTCATTCCACTCCTGCCCTACTAGGTTGTCCCGAATCAAATCACGTAGCGCCTCCGAGCGGTTCGTGTACTTGCGCTTTTTGATATGCAGATCAAACGCATCAAGTAGATGATGGTCCAACGACACGCCGAATCGAATAAGTTTTTTCATGGAAGCTTAGGTAGCACGATTTTGTAATTCATAGCACATTGAATGTATGGAGGCAATCTGAATTTATTGCCTTGGAAGCAGGATCGGCCAGCAGCGCCGGTGAAGAAATGTTCGCACCTGATACATCCAAATCGAATGAAGGTTCGTATAGTAGGAAAAGGCGCCAATAGGTGCTAACAAAACAGAGGGATTGGCCATTTCATTTTTAGGAGGAACGAACCATGAAGAGGACGGTCGCCACATATGTCATCATTGCCGGATTAATGTTCAGTGTCACGGGCTGCAACATGATGGAAACGACATCCGGTTCAGGTATGTCCAAATCGACAGCCATGGCAGACAAGACGCTCTACGATCGTTTGGGCGGCAAGCCGGCGATTACCGCTGTCGTGGATGATTTCGTCGGGCGCGTCGCCGCTGACGGCCGCATCAATGGCAAATTCGCCAACACCAATATTCCTCGCTTGAAGATGCTGTTGGTGGAACAGATCTGTCAGGCCTCTGGCGGTCCTTGTGTCTACACCGGCCGGAGTATGAAGGCCACCCATGTTGGCATGGGCGTCAGCAACGCCGACTTTGACGCGCTGGTGGGAGATCTTGTCGCCACGCTCAATAAGTTCAAAGTTCCGGAGCGGGAGAAGAACGAACTGCTTGGCGCGCTCGGTCCGATGAAAGGCGACATTGTTGAGAATTGATGCCGTTCATGCACTGACAGGTGTATGCGAAAATCGACGGCAGCATCGGTGAAGTTCACGCTACCCGTCTGCGTCTGAGTGAAGAAACCTCCCGAAACCTAAGCTATGCTATTCACCCTTCACGGGGATATAAATGATGTTCCCTTGCCGATTGACCAGCAGGAGCGCCAGATCGGATGGCTTGATCGGATCAGCTAGTCGCTGAAACACATCGAAGTTGGGAATAGGCTGACGATTGAGTTCCATCACCACGTCGCCCGGCTGGAGACCTGAGGATTCGGCCAGACTGCCTTCTTCAATGTCGGTCACCACCACCCCGCTGGTCACGGCCAGATCCATCTGCCGGGCCAAGGGCGGGGTTACATCGTCGAACACGACGCCGGCGAGGGGATGAGCCGTGGCTGCTGAAGCCGATGAGGCCTGGCTCTTCTTGGCCCGTTCACGAGGCGCTTCCTGCACAATCAGCTCGGTCTGATATGGCTTACCCTCCCGCATGAGATCCAGTCGGTGCTTACTACCGATCGTGGACACGGCCACTAGGTTCCGAAGATGTCCGCTGTCCATCACGTCCCGTCCGTCGAATCGCACGACCACATCACCGCGCTTCAGTCCAGCTTTCTCGGCTGATCCTCTTGCCTGCACATCGGTCACGATCGCGCCCTTCACATCGGGGAGACGAAAAATCTTGCCCAGGAGGGGTGTAACATCTTGTGTCGAGGCGCCGAGGAACCCACGGACAACATGACCGGTCTTGAGCAAGCTTTGCATGGCAGTCCGAGCCATATTGCTCGGAATGGCAAAACCCACGCCGACGCTCCCGCCCGTGGGACTGGCGATGGCAGTATTAATTCCCACCAACTCACCATTGAGAGTCACCAAAGCTCCCCCGGAATTGCCTGGATTGATCGGTGCATCGGTTTGAATGAAATCCTCGAAGTCGGCGACACCGACATCGGCGCGACCCACAGCGCTGACGATGCCGAACGTGACACTGCGGCTCAAACCAAGCGGGTTTCCGATTGCGAGCACAAATTCCCCGACAGCGAGCGTGCTCGAATCCCCCCACATCACCGTCGGGAGATTGGTTGCTTGAATTTTCACGACGGCCACGTCTGTCTTCGGATCGGTTGCCACCACTCGCCCTTTATATTGCCGCCGGTCGGCGAGAATCACTTCGACATCGACTGCGTCTGCTATGACATGGTTGTTCGTCATGATGTAGCCATCCGACGACACAATGACTCCGGAACCCTGTCCGTATTGCCGTCGCGACGGGGCGTCCTTGAACAATCCGAACGGCAGAGCCTCGTCGCTGAATGCTTGATCTCGAACCATCACTGTGGAGGCAATGCTGACGACAGCGGGGATCACTTTGGCTGCGGTAGTTTTAATCTGCGCCTGGAGTTCGCCACCGCCGGCCACATAGATCCCGCGATTCTCGGCGACAGCTGTGTTCTCAACCATCCAACCCCATACACAGACTCCGATTGCAACTGGGACTACAATATAGGGTCGAAACACCCCCGCGGTCCTTTCGAAAGAGGTACTGAAGTCCGACGTTCCAAAACTCTCGCCTGTCCCGCCCGGCTCGCTCGCCTGCGTCTTGACTCTAGCACGCGCATGGTGGAGGCGCACTTACAATTCGACATGTCGCAAGCGAAGGGCGTTGGAGATGACGGATACGGAACTGAAGGTCATAGCGGCACTGGCGATCATGGGACTCAATAGCATCCCCCAGACCGGGTAGAGCACACCGGCTGCGATAGGCACTCCGATCACGTTATAGAGAAAGGCAAAGAATAGATTTTGTCGAATATTCCGCATGGTAGCTTGACTCAGCCTCCGCGCACGAACCAGGCCGCGTAAATCTCCTTTCACCAGCGTAATGCCCGCGCTCTCAATAGCCGTATCCGCCCCGGTCCCCATGGCAATCCCGACATCGGCAAATGCAAGGGCCGGAGCGTCATTGATGCCGTCGCCGGCCATCGCTACGACACGCCCTTGCGACTTGAGACCGGCAACGATCTGCCCCTTCTTGTCCGGTAACACTTCAGCCATGACCTCTTCAATGCCAAGTTGTCGGGCAACCGCTTCGGCCGTATCGTGATGATCTCCCGTTACCATGACGAGACGGATGCCTTCGGCCTTGAGAGCGTGCACCGCATCTCGAGTGGAGGCTTTAATCGGATCTGCCACGCCAAGTATGCCGGCAGCCAATTCGTCGATAGCGACAAAAAGGATCGTTTGCCCTTCACGACGAAGTGAGGCCGCTTGCTTGTCCAACTCCGTGAGGCTCTGGCCGGATACCCCGACGTCGTCCCGCAAGAACGCAGCCGTCCCGATTGAGACACGACGGCCGGCGACCGACCCTGTCACGCCCTTCCCGGTCACTGAGCGGAACTGTTCAGCCTGGGTGCATACGATCTCTCGGTTTTTCGCTCCTTCGACCACCGCCGCAGCCAGCGGATGTTCGCTGCTCCGTTCAAGACTCGCCGCGAAGTGTAACACGTCGACATCGGACCAAGGCGGCACAACCAGCACCGACAGCAGTTTCGGTTTGCCTTCCGTAAGAGTCCCGGTTTTATCGATCACAAGCGTATCTACTTTGCCGTATACCTCCAACGCTTCAGCCTTCTTTACCAAGACACCAACCGTTGCCCCGCGACCGGTCCCGACCATGATAGACATCGGTGTCGCCAACCCCAACGCACAGGGGCAGGCAATGATCAGGACCGCTACGGCGTTGACCAGTGCATAAGCCAACTTCGGCTCCGGGCCCCAGACTGCCCAGACTACCCCCGTGATCAATGCAGCAACCACAACGAGCGGAACAAAATACGCTGCCGTCACATCGGCAAGCCGCTGGATCGGCGCCCTGCTCCGTTGCGCCTCACTGACCATCTGCACAATCCGGGCAAGCATCGTGTCTCGTCCGACTCGCTCTGCGATCATCACCATCCCGCCCGTCCCGTTGATAGTTCCTCCGGTCACCCGCGCTCCGATTGTTTTCTCGACCGGGATCGATTCACCCGTGATCATGGATTCATCGACAGAACTCGTGCCTTCCTGGACCATCCCATCGACAGGCACCCGCTCTCCCGGCCTGACGCGCAATCGATGACCCACCTGGACATGCTCGAGCGGTACATCATCTTCCTGCCCGCCCGGTTGGATCAGCCTGGCCGTTTTTGGCGCAAGCCGGAGCAACGAACGAATCGCCGAACTCGTCTGGCTCCGGGCCTTCAGTTCAAGGACCTGGCCGAGCAGGACAAGCACCGTAATGACGGCCGCAGCCTCGAAGTAGACCGCGATCGAACCATCATGCAATCGGAATGAACCGGGTAGCAGTGTCGGCGCGACAGTGGCAACAGTGCTGTAGCCATACGCCGCTCCCGTTCCGATGGCGATGAGTGTGAACATGTTGGGAGCCCGGTTCACCACCGAAATCCATCCCCGCTGAAAAAACGGCCAGCCGCCCCACAAGACCACCGGCGTCGCCAGCAGCAATTGCACCCAATTCTTCGCCGAGCCTGTGAAGACCTGCGGAAACGACAAGCTGGGAATCATATCGGCCATTGCCAGAAGCATGACCAGGAGGGAAGGCCCGAAACAAATCCAGAATCGCCTGGTCATGTCTTCCAGCTCGGGATTCCGTTCATCCGCAAGCGACACGATTTTGGGTTCCAGAGCCATCCCGCAAATCCGGCAGGCTCCCGGCTGGGTCTCAAGTACCTCCGGGTCCATCGGACAGATGTATTCGACGACTCCACCGGACGGAACCGGCATGATGCGAGGAGTGCGCTGCTCAGGAGGAGTCAGATAATAAACCGGGTCGGCCCGAAACTTGGCGAGGCAACTCGTCGCACAGAAGTAGTATGTTTTACCGCGATACTCATAGGAGCCCGCTGCAGAAGCTTGCTGCACTGTCATCCCGCACACGGGGTCGACAGCCGCAGTACCCGGTGCGACCGGGGCGGGCTGCATCATCGGAAGGGATTTTCTGGTGGTGTGCTTAGCGGGCGTTACCGCCTTCGGCTGCAACGCCCGGTCCGGATCGGCCTTGAATCGTTCCAGACAGGACGTGCCGCAAAAGTAGTACGGTTGGCCGCGATGATTGTAGCTTCCGGCTGCCGTAGCCGGATCGACTGTCATTCCGCAGATGGGATCGATCGCCATTCTTCCTCAAAGGGAATGCTGAGTTTTTGGACTCATCATAACTCGGATCTCAGCACGCAGCATTTTCGAGCTACTTCCTCGCATCGGCATCCAGAATGCTCCGAATAACCGTGATGACATTATCAGGAGTCATGTTCACACCATCGACTTTGAGATTGCCATCCAACAAGATTGACGGAGTGGATGACACCTTAATTCGCTCTCCCCATCGTCGGCCGTCTTCAACTGCCTTGGCCGGCTTTCCGCTTTCCATGCCGGCCTCGAATGCTGCCACGTCCAAGCCGACTTCTTTGATCAACAGGGCTCGAATCGAACGATCCAGAACTCCATCAATTTTATCTTTGTGGATTGTTCGAAACAGGACCTTCCTCATTTCATTCCCCTTACCCATCATCTTAGCCTGCTCGTGCATATCGAAGGCCGTCGGAAGCTTTCCACGAATGACGGGGAACCCGACCATCGTGATCTCCAACTTGTTACCGAACTCCTTCACAAGCAGCGGCAACCCTGTCTCCTCGAAGAGGTGACAATGCGGGCAGTAGAAGTCGGCGAACTCAATCAATTTCACTTTGCCGGGCGTATGTGTGGACGCCTCGTCCGTCAGGAGTTCGAACTTGCCATCCAAAGCGAGTGGCACGGCGGTGGCTGGCCAAACCCATGAGACGGCAATGCACCACACGACCGCACAGACCGCTAAAGCCCATCCCGCACACTGTCGAATCACCATACTGACTCCTTTCTTAACCCACATTCTTCATGACGGTTCGTTGCGAAATCGCGGAACCGTGAGGACTCGATGGGCGACCCGGCCGGCCGACGGCTCGTCGTAGCAGCGGATCGGTGATGCTAGCAGAAGTGTTCATGAGCCATGTGGGGTTGTTCCACGCTGATGCATATTATATCCAATGTGCCGGGAACTTACTCCTTCCTCGTTGTGTTAGACTGAGACATGCGATCACGCGCCTTGTTCTCCACCCTGAACTTGCTCGTCGCGCTCGCGGGCTGTGCCTCGACGCAAGAAGCGGAGAAGGGGCAGGCGCTCACCTTCCTTCAAGTCAAAGCGGCGCCGGATTCCTTCAGAGCTCAATCAGCGGTCTTCGGCGGTAAAGTATTGGCGGCACGGCGACAGAAGGACAGTACGAAGATCGAGGTCTTACAGTTGCCGCTCGATCAATCGACGCGTCCCGGATACGACTTGACCCAATCACAAGGCCGCTTCATCGCACTGCAGCAAGAATTCCTCGATCCTGCGACCCTTCCACCAGGAACCAGGATCACCGTGACCGGCGAGATCGCCGGATCGGTGACACTGCCATTAGATGAAACGGACTATACGTACCCCGTCATCAACATCAAGCGAGTGCAAGTGTGGCCTGAATCGGAAGACGCAGCTCCTCATATCCGTCCCTACTACTACATGGGGCCGGGCCCCTATTGGGGACCTTATTGGAGCCCGTATTGGCGGCCTTGGCCGTACTGGTAAGCGGGATGCTGAAAAAGTCCGCCAGCGTCGTTCTTGCATCGTTCAGACCCTCAACGTACCCCACAGGGTACGCCTCGGATCTTCACTCGCTGCGGCCTTGCTGGACAGCCTTTTTGAGCATCCCGCTCGCGTACGTGCCTCATGAGTTATTCCGCAAGTCTCTAGAGACAAACGCGCCTCGGCTTCCGTTGAACTTCCAAGGCATTCAGGTCCTCTCCAGAGCGACAATCTCGGTCAAGATATCTCACCTCTCCGTCCTGTTCGCGCGCCGTCATCGACCTCTGGACCCGACGATTCTTTCGACACGGTCGTCTCGCCCACCGAGTTCCAGATACCTGTGATATTGGGCGAGCGCTCTCGGTAAATCCTTCCGGTGCAATTCATAGAAGACACCCAAGTTGTAGTGCGCTTCCGCATGGTCCGGCTTCAGCGTGACGGCTCGCTTGTAGGACCGTTCAGCCTCTTCAAGCCTGTTCAGATCGGTATAGATCACACCCAGGTTCATGTGCGCTTCGGCATACTCAGGACGGTATCGCAGGACCTCGAGAAATTCCCGCTCTGCCTCCACAGGCAGTCCTTGGCTCCGATAAATAAACGCCAGATTATAATGCGCATCCACGAACGAGGGCTTTGCCGCGATGGCCTGTCTGTACGAATCGGCCGCCTCCGCGAGTGCGTTGTCTTTTTCCGCCATCCTTCCGGCGAGGTACCAGGCATCGGCATTTTTGGGATCGAGGCTGAGTAGCCGGCCGACCGTTTCCCGCGCCCTAGCACTATCCCCCTGTGCCTCATACAGGAAGGCGAGACCGTACAGCGCATCAACGTGGTTCGGATAGACCTCCAACAACGCTTGATAGGTACGAGTGGCTGCGGCGACATCACGACGCTGCTCGTACAGTTTGGCTAAGTCGAGATACGAATCCGCATGGCGCGGATCGGCTTCGAGTGCCCGCTTGAGCGCCTGCTCCGCTTCAGCCGACTTTCCTTGGATTCGATACACCTCAGCCAGATCGTTCAAAGCGTCAGGGTAGGCCGGCTTCAACTTGAGCGCGTAGGTGAAGGCTTCGACAGCCTGAGCCGGCTTCTTCCCTTTGAAATAGATCGCGCCCAGCAAATGGCGCGCTTCAGCTGATGAGGGATTTAACTCGACGGCTTTCCTGGCAGCCTCGGCAGCCGCAGTGAGATCGCCTTTTCGCAACAGGGCGGCGCCTCGCTCATAGTGGCGCTGCGCAGCATCCGGTTGCTCAGCCGCCAGAACCGGAAGCGGGGCGTCAAGGGCGAGACAGGCGAGAAAGGCGAGAATTGGCATTCTCAATTCGAAATTTGGAAACCCTCCGACTCCGGACCTCGGATTGTTCCTCATGTCGCTCGTCCTGACAATCCCAGTCATCTCACCTGCCTTACAGCCATTCCAGACGTGCAGACCATCGACGTACTGCGATATTGAAATGGTTTTTCTCAGCCTCCAGGTCGGCAAACTATAGACGGCGGTATCCATGAAATCAACGACGCGCGTATTCTCAGCTCTTTCTAGTTCATCCGGTTTTCTCGTTGATCTCCCTCACCCGGTTTATCCGGCAAGTCTGGTACAACCGAATATACAAGACACACCAAACAAACCAATGCAAACGAGACAGACCAAGCAGATTGAGCGTCCGGATCAATACGTCTGACTAGGAGCGATGTCGATTGGAAGGCGTGATGGCCTGTTTGAACACCGTGCGAAGGCCGAAGTACGCGATGGAATCTTTGAGGTTGGAATACAGCCGTTTGAAGGCTCCCATGTCCGGGTTGGTGACATACTCCATCGTCAAGGCGATCCGCTCTTCCCCTTCACCAAGCGGCGTCACGGCATGCCAAAGTTTATCTCCGTTGAAGATGACGAGATCGCCTGGTTGGGTGATCAATTCCAAATGCCGGGGAGATTTCACAGGATCATCCTTAAACAGCTCGCAGACCAGCTTGCATTGTGTAGACCGATCGACCAGTCCCATGAGAATGGTATAACGCGCTCCCTTGTAGTAGGACGTGTCGTAGTGAAACCCGATATGGTCCCCCGGCTCCGTATAGTAGTAGAGCGCACAGGAATGGGGGTCGTTCTCGGGACAGAGACTGAGCTTGGCCTGCACCAGACGGCTCAAGAACTCGATAAATGCTCCGGATCGGTACAGATCGAGGAAGCGCGGGGCCTTCTCCATCACCGTGTAGTAACTCACGCTCCCGCCCTTTTTGTGGCCGGGAATGAAGTTGCGGTTGAGCTCGCTCTTCGCGCTCTGGGCCTGAGGAACAAGATGCTCTTCTACGACCGACCGAGGGAGAAACTGCGGAACAAACAAGAACTCGTTCTGATCCCAATACTCATGCGAGACTCGATCGAGATCCAACCGCTTGACTGCTTCATCGACTGCTTCGACGAAGGAACCGACCGTTGCCTGATTCATACCGCCACCTTTTCCTTGCTCGACCTCAACCTTGACCTCAGCCTGCTTGTGCAGATCTTTAAGCTGTATTCTAGCGCATTCACTGTGGAGCACCGAGTACCGGCGCCTTCACCACTTCCACATCAGCAGGTAATTTCAATTCGAAGAGTGCGTCGCTGAGGCCTATGTTGGACTGGAGCGACGAGAATTCAAAACTTGCGACATTGCCGCTGACTTCGTAGAGAGAAATCGTCCGAATGAAGTAGGTCTTGGGAAACACTTCCAACACGACCCGTTGCAACGATCGTCCCGCCTCGCCTTCTTGTGATTTAGGCAGAAGAGTGAGCAGCCGGACTCCCCCCACACCACGTCCCTTACCCGGCGTCGGCACGACGTTGAATGATTCATCCAGCTTGGCCGCCCCTTGCAACAGCTCCAACGGAGCCTTGGAGGCGGCCATTTGCGTGAGTTTTCCGACCAGTACTTGTTTATGTTCCGGAACGTATACTTTGACATCATTCCGATTGACATAGATGTCTTCGACCGAAGGATCGAGATAGTTCCACCGTAATCGGCCGGGCTTCTTGATATAGACCTTTCCCGATGATGTGATGGATCGCTCGAACCCCTCGATCGTGGTCTTTTGCGTAAAGTCTGCTTGAAGATCTTTCGTTTTCTCATACCGCGCCTGGAGCTGCTTGACCACTTCCTGCACTTCCTGCAACGCCTTCTCATCGCTCTCGCCTCCAGCGGCAAGTGTCAGCAATGGGAATAGGCTCCATGAACAAACGAGCACGCTTGCTAACAAGTACGGCCAGTTCAGTTTCCGCATCACGCCAACTACGAGAAGGGAGGCAGGCTACTGTTATTGCGCGCATCGAACGAGCACAACAATACGGCTCCCTCCAAGCTTGCTCATTATCTCTTTAGGGACGGGGGCTGATTGATCTTCAACTGCGCGCGTCCAACGAGGGCCTTCGGGGGCCGCGCGTTGCGCGAGCACAGAAGATCATCAGGCTCTATCCTCCTCACACTCCTTCGGTTCCCACCGGTCCCGACCGCCCAACCACCTCTCTTCGTCCATCGCGACCAGCGGCGCCGACGAGACCTTCCGCCTCCATTTGCTCGATCATCCGGGCCGCTCGCGGATAACCCACCCGCAGCCGGCGTTGAATCAATGATGCTGAAGCCGAACCGGTAGACAGAACCAGCTCTTTGGCCTGCTCGTATACTTCGCCCAGTGAGTCTTCCTCTTTCGTCGCTTCCTGTTTCAACGCGAGCTGCAGCTCCTGATTGTAAGCGGGACCGGCTTGATCCTTCACGAATTCGACCACCCGGCGAACGTCGTCGTCGGATACATACGATCCATGGAGTCGCATCACACGACCGGTCCCAGAGGCCATATAAAGCATATCGCCACGTCCAAGGAGCGCCTCCGCGCCGTTTGCGTCCAGAATGGTACGCGAGTCAGTCTTCGACGACACTTGAAAAGCGATGCGGGCCGGGAAGTTCGCCTTGATCAAGCCGGTCAATACATCGACAGACGGCCGCTGCGTCGCCAGCACGAGATGGATGCCCGATGCGCGGGCCATCTGTGCCAGGCGAGCGATCTTATCTTCTACTTCCTTCGGCGCCACCATCATTAAATCCGCCAATTCATCGATCATGACGACAATATACGGCAACGGCTCCGGCGGAGTCGGCGGCGGCGAGAACGATCCGGGGCTGCCATCCTGAAGCGCGGTTTCTCCGGCAGACAGCCGCTCCTCCTCAGACAAAAACTGCATGGGCAATTCCGGCTGATCCAACCTGGGTGTCGCTTCCGTCTCCGGCACACCCTGCCCTCCGGAGACCTTTCGATTGTACGTGTCGATATTCCGCACCCCTGCCTCAGCGAGCAACTTGTAGCGCCGCTCCATTTCACCCACAACCCAACCGAGCCCTCGCGCCGCCGATTTGGGATCGGTGATGACCGGCCGTAACAAGTGCGGAATGCCGTCGTACGTTTGAAATTCGAGTCTCTTCGGGTCGATCAGGAGCAGTTTCACCTCGTCAGGTCGCGCCGAAAACAGCAGACTCATGAGCATCGTATTCAGACTGACGCTTTTTCCCGCCCCTGTGGCGCCGGCAACCAGCAAGTGCGGCATTGTTTTCAGATCGGCGATCATGGGGGTTCCGAAAATGTCCTTCCCCAAAGCCAGGCTGAGCTTCGATCTGGCGCGTGAGAAGGCTTCGCTCGTCATTATTTCCCTCATCGACACCGTCTCGCGATAGAGGTTCGGCACCTCGATCCCGACCACCGACTTCCCCGGAATCGGCGCAACGATCCGGAGGCTGATCGCCTTCAGCGCCAACGCCAGATCGTCTGCAAGGTTTACAATGCGAGCAACCTTGGTGCCCGGCGCAGGCTCGAACTCATACATTGTCACGACCGGTCCAGGGCGAACTTCCGTCACTTTTCCTGCGATGCCGAAACTGAGCAGCGCCCGGGTCAGCACATCGGATTGTGCCTTGATTTCTTCTTCCGTCACGCGTCCCAGCGGGCCCGAAGGTTCGCTCAACAGTACGGCCGGGTCCGGCAAGATATACTCTCCTGCTTTCGCCTGAGCGGCTCCAGTCTGTTGGTCTGACGTTGATTCGATCGGCTCAGCCGGTTCGGGAGCCGCTTGTCGTGCCGGCTGAATGACCGGCCAATCCACTTCCGGCTCCGCAGTCGCTGCAGGCAGCGCCTCTTCAATGACTGCACGGAAGGCTGTGGAAGATTTGTGTCTGGCTCTCCGTGGAGGTTCACGAAGCTCTTCTTCTTCCGCGGGACCATCTGGAATCAAGGCTCGAGCCCTGTTGAACATCCGATTGCCCAAACCGGGAAGCCGCCTGACAATCTCCGATAGAGAGATGGGTGCCGTGAAAAGGAGCGAGACCAATAGCCCTGCGATGATCAGAATGTGGGCGCCTGTACTCGCAAAATAGGCCCGTAAACCCTCGGCCAGGGCTTGTCCGAAGAGTCCTCCCGCCATCCCCCGATTAATAAAACCGCTGGAGACGGTCGGCACCGCTGTGATTTCCAGATGGAAGAGACCGCTGAGAAACAGCAAAGCCGCCAGCGAGGCGCCGGCATTTCGTAAACGGATCGACAAGTCGCTCTGAGTGAAACAGCGCGCACCAAGAAGCCCGAGGAGAATCGGAAACACATACGCGGCCCCGCCGATCGACCAGAATAGAATCGAGGCGAAGAACGCGCCGACCGATCCGATGAGGTTTCTGGGCGGAGGCGTTGCATTTCCCAGGGACTTGATCTCCCCCGGGACGAATGACACCAGGCTGAGAAGCGTCAAGAGCGCCAACGCGATCAGAACGACTCCGATCACTTCTCGTTTGATGTGTGAAGAGGGGGGAGCGGCACCGCGGGCCTCACCCCGCTTGGCCGAAGTGGTGACAGCCATGATCGCGATGCTAGCACAGGGGCAAGGTCATTTCAAACGAGAGGAGAAGGGATGGAGCCTGATGATCTTCTGTGCTCGCGCAACGCGCGGCCTGAGAAGGCCCTCGTTGGACGCGCGCAGTGGAAGATCGATCAGCCCCCATCCCTGAAGAGATAACGAGCGAGCTTGGAAGGAGCAATATTGTAGCGCTCGTTCGACGGCCGCAGTGGGGGACAATCCAGACCACTTCCTAAAGACGGTGGGAGGAATGTGCAAGAGCGAGCCGGAGGAAATCCTCAACCGACAACGTCTCCGCCCTGCGAGTCGGATCAATATCCAATCGCTTCAACCTCTCAGCAAGAGAAGTAAGTTCATACCCTTCGTCTCGGAGTGAATTGATGAGCGTTTTTCTTCGATGCGCGAAGGCAGCCTTCACAATTGCGCGGAATGAAGCCTCTTCCTGTTTGCTGAGCCTCGTGCGCTCTTTCTTACGCAGCAAGACCACTGCCGAGGCTACCTCAGGTCTGGGGCGGAAACACTGGGATGAAACACGAAACGATTTGGTAATCTCGGCTGCATACTGCGCCATGACCGAGAGCACTCCATATTCTGAGCCGCCCGGGTTTGCCACGAGGCGATCGGCCACTTCGGCTTGCAGCATGAGCACCATGCGGGGAAATCGGCCCCGCTGGTCGAGTAACTTAAAAAGCAACGGAGTGGATATGTAGTAGGGCAGATTCGCCACCACGACTGTCCCTACCGGAAGGCTCTCGACCGGATAGCTCAACGCGTCTTCACAGACCAGTTCTACATTTGGAAGCTCCGTCCGCCTGCTTTCGAGATACGCATGGAGTCGGGAATCCACTTCGACAGCCGTCACACGGCCGGCAGCGCGGCACAATGCCTCCGTCAGGATGCCGCGACCGGGACCGATTTCCAACACGTGATCGCCAGGCTCCAATTCTGCCAACGCGACGATCTTGCGCACGATGTTGGTATCGATCAGAAAATGTTGGCCGAGCCGTTTGATCGGCGGCGGGAGTTTAGCGGCCAACACAATCAATTCCCATCGGAAGAACGAGGAGATGCAGACGCCGATCGCTTCGCCAGATCCGTCAACGGGGCTCTGAAGTAGTCAACGAGATCGGTAAACTCTTCCGTCAGATCGTTCGTAAATGAAGGGCCCGGCTGCAAGGCGGCAAACCTCTGCGCTTCTTTTTCCCCCAGGAACTGAGTGATGAGGGCGACCGTCCTACCCTTCCATTTGGCTACTCGTTCGACTCCGGCAACAGTATTTAGTGTCTCCATGGTCTCTTGGAAAATTGCATCCAGTTCCTTGAGTTGGTCCTGAAGCATGGTGCGCACCGTGTTCGATTGGCCGGTCATTACTGAGTTCCTGTTGGATTGGTCTGTCTGGTCTATTCGGTCTATCTAGTCGATCTGGCTGCGGCTCCATTACGCTGAAAACTTCTTCGAACCAAACACACGAGACAGACCAGATAGACCAGACAGACTCCTCACCGCTTCTTGGCCAGCGTGGCAGCCATCGTGATCGCCTCGACCAGACTGCCCGGGTCTGCTATGCCCCGTCCTACAATATCGAACCCTGTTCCATGATCGACCGAGGTCCGAATAACCGGCAGCCCTACCGTCAAGTTCACACACGCTCCGAACGCGACAAGCTTTAACGGTATTAACCCCTGGTCGTGGTACAGGGCCACAACACCATCGAAATCACCTTTCGCCGTCCTGCCGAACAGTGTATCCGCGGGCAAAGGATCGCTGGCGCGAATGCCCTGGGCCTGAGCCGCACGCGTTGCCGGGAGAATGACCTTTGCCTCTTCGTCTCCGAACAATCCATGTTCTCCGGCATGAGGATTCAACGCGGCGACACCGATTCTCGGCTTCTTAATTCCGAATAAGTCCTTCAACGCCAGATGCGCCAGTCTGATGGCTTTTTCGATCTTGGCCTGAGTGAGGAGCGACGGCAAATCTTTAATCGCGACGTGGGTCGTGGCAAACATGACACGCAGTGGCCCGCCCACGATCATCATACCGGACTCTTTCGCCTGAGTCAGATCCGCCATCAGTTCCGTATGGCCCGGATAGTGACAGCCGGCCATGTTGATGGCCTCTTTGTTGATCGGCGCGGTCACGATGCCATCGATGCAGCCGAGCCGCGCGAGATCCACGGCTTTCTTGATGAACGCCACGGACGCCGCTCCGGTTTCAGGCGCTGCAACCCCACGCACGAACCGTCCGAGAGGATGATCGAGCGGATCCAGGACAGCGATATGATTCGATCGTGGCGGAGTCGTTTCGTGACCCTCCACGCGAATCACGTTCATCTTGAGTTTCAGGCTCTTGACCGCCTGTCGCATAACCGGAAACGAGCCCACAACCATCGGACGACACAGGCGCCACAATGCCCTTCCTGCCAAGGCCTTCGCGATCACTTCAGGGCCGATCCCGGCCGGATCTCCCATGGTAATCCCGAGAAGGGGTTTGTCTTTCATCTTCGTCATGTTTTTCTCAGCACTCAGCACTTCCTTAGGCCCAGTACAGGTACACTACATACCCTATATAAAGGATGGCGCTCCCGCTCAGCAACCAGGGCCGCCAGAGACTTCCCCACACAGCCTGTGCCAGCAAGAAGGCACCCGCGGCTACTGCGAGCACCATGGTAATCAATGCCGTCGGCGCCAACGTCCAGTCCGTACCCAGGAGTCCGATCGCCACCGGAATTGTTCCCTGAAAGACAATCGCGCCGGTGACGTTCCCCACTGCCAAGCGATCTTTCTTTCGATAGAGCCAGAGAAAACTGTTCGACATCTCGGGAAGCTCGGTCGCCAAAGGAGCGACGAGAAGTGCCAGAATTAGCGGAGAGACCGACAAGGCCCCGGCAAGCGTCTCTGCGGCAAGTACAAAGAGATGCGCTCCGAGCGCGAGCCCGGCTAAGCCGAGAAGCCCTTGAAGACCGATAAGTCCAAACGACGGGCTTGCCGATTTCCTGGCAAACAACAACGGCTCAACTCCGCTCTCACCCTCTTCCTCCTCACTCGACTCACTGAACTTCAGCTTTACATAATAAAAATAGAGGCACATCAGCCCCACTGCCGCTATGACATGAATCGAGCGAGACGGCACAAATGTACAGGCTAACGCGGCACCGTAGGCCATCAGAAAGAAGCAGAGATCGCCCGCCACGTCACGATAGTTTAGTCGGAAGGCGGGGGCGCGCTTGCCCAGTCCGGCATAGATCACCAACAGGATGGCCAAAATGGGGATCACCAGAGTGGTGAGCATGAAGGGGGCGCCGAGGATCGCTCCCAACCCCACCTCCACTTCTGCACGGCCGGTCCCGAAGAAGATGGCAACGATGGGAATCGACGTTTCAGGAAGTGTGGTGCCGATGGCTGCCAACACGCCGCCGACCGCGCCTTCGGATAAGTTGAACCGCTTGCCTACCCACTCAATGGCATTGGTGAAGAGCGCGCAGGCCCCCAGTGTCACCGCGACGGATACGAGGAACAGGAAGGTATAGAGTAGGACCGTCATCCCCGGCCCGTCGATCGAGCCACCCGCTGTCCGGCATAGGCAAGAGCTGCGTCTTGGAGCACCTCCTTGACAGAACGTCCCGTTCGTTCCGCTATCCGCTTGCAATCCAGAAATTCCGGAGCCGCCTTAGCCTCCGTTTCATTAACATCAGCGACCTTCATTCGAACGATTCCCCCGCGTACCTTGACAGAGATCGACCGCCGAGGAAGTATCTGCCGCGTCACTTCACAGATCCGAACTCCCAGTGTCGTGGTTTCCTTAAACAAGACGTCGAGGATCCGATCCAGCTGCGCCTGAGGCCCCAGACAAGTCAACACGATTCCGGGTCGCCCACGTTTCATGACGACCGGCGCCAGCGTGACATCGAGTGCCCCACGGGCGAATAGCTGTTCCATCACATGTTCATACGTTTGGGGGTTGACATCATCGAGGTTCGTTTCGAGCTGCAGCACCGTATCCTGCTCGCGCATTCCACGGGATACCGGTCTCGCAAGGAACACTCGCAAGGCGTTGGGCCAGCCGTCGGAATCGGTATCCCCCGCTCCATAGCCAACGGCCGTCGGCGTCACCATCGGTAAGGAGCCGAACTCCGATGTCAGCGTACGCAACAGCGCAATACCGGTCGGCGTGGTGAGCTCACGGGAAGGGCCGGCGCTATAGATCGGAATCCCTTTTGCCAGAATGGCGACCGCCGGACCGGGTACCGGCAGAACTCCGTGAGCGGATTGCAGCACACCCGCACCAACATTGACAGGAGAGGCCGTCACACGGGTCACGTCCAATAGATCGCAGCAAATCAACCCTCCGACGATGTCGACAAACGAATCCAGGACTCCCACTTCATGGAAATGAACGTGACCCATGGCCACGCGGTGAGCCTGCGCTTCAGCTTCTGCCAATCGATCGAACACCGATCGGCTTTGTTGTTTGATCTTGTCGGAGAGCCGACTCACAGAGAGGATAGAATGGATCCGGTGAACCGGAAGCGGCCTGCGCAATCCTGATGTGATCGTGACGTCCACTTTCGTGGCATGAATCGCTCCTCGACGTACCCGCCGCTTCCGTAGCGTGAACCCTGAAAGCCGGAGTCTCTTCAGCCCGCTCACCAAGTCTGAGAACGGAACGCCCACGTCCACGAGCGCGCCGAGAATCATGTCGCCGCTGATGCCTGAGTAACAATCAAAATGAAGATGCGCGCCCATGTGTCCTTTCCCTAGACCGTGCCCATCTTACCCAAGCCGTTCACGAACGGCAATTGGCTCAGATGGCGCGCAGCAATCTCGAGGAGCGTGACTCGCGTGACGTGTGAGCCCTGCTCCCTGACAATCGCGCTATTCACGCCAGTCCCGCCCGTCTCACCAGTTCGAAACATTGACAGCCCACCGACGCTGTGTTATCCCCACTGGACTCGCCCATCGACTGGGCGTTTTGTCACAACAGCCTGGTGATGCGCGTATCCCCATGACGACCTGTCGGTCTTTTCTCACACTCTGCTCAAAGGTATTCGGATCGTGGAGCGGTCGAGTGGCTATGGTGTTGCTCTCTGCCTGCCTGCTGCTCTGGATCCCGCTTGCTGCTTCGGCAAAATCGAAACCCCAGCGAACCCCACGTCCCGAACCGGAACTGAAGATTGTCGATCTAAAGGTCTCTCCCAACCCCTACATCATCTCGTCCGGCACGTTGCAGTTTTCCGCCTTGGTCCAGTTACCGAAGGAGTTGAATGACGCCACCCTGCTGGAAGTTTCATCACTCATCACGTCGCCGTCGAAAAATTCGATCCGTTTTCTGACCACCCGTAAACCACTGGAGCCGCACGCCGCCTCAACCGACGGCGCCGCCCCTCCACGAATCTCTGTCCTCCTGACATGGGACGGGTTGGACCAGAAGAGAATTCCGTCAGGGGCAGGAGTGTATCAATTCGACGTGCGCGCCAAATTGCTCGAGAACGGTGAGAAGGGTCCCAGAACTCAGATGGTCTCCTGGCCAAAACGCGGAACGATTGAAGTGCAATAAACCACGGCGGGACTCGCGAGACAGGCGCGACTGACGAGAAAAGTAAGATCCACTATTCGTTCACCGTCTCACGTGTCGCGCCTGTCTCGCATTTCCCGCTCGGCTCGCCTCTCCCCTAATACATTGATCCGGTGCGCGAGACAGCCGGCCCCGAATCCGTTGTCGATGTTCATGACACCAACCCCCGCCGCGCAGGAGTTCAACATCGTTAACAAAGCAGCGAGCCCGCCGAAGCTCGCGCCGTACCCCCTGCTCGTCGGTACGGCAACGACCGGACAGGGAACCAAGCCGCCGACCACGCTCGGTAAGACCCCGTCCATCCCCGCTGCCACCACGACCACCCGTGCTTGCATCAACCGGCTCTGCCGTTCCAGCAACCGATGAATGCCTGCCACGCCTACATCATAGAGCGTCTCAACCCGACTTCCCATCACCTCCGCCGTCACTCTCGCTTCCTCCGCGACAGGAATATCAGAGGTGCCGGCTGTTATCACCAAGACATGCCCCTGCAGTTGACGCTTGAGGTCACGGATCGACACGATACGCGCTTGGTCATGATAGACGGCCCGACGGTCCAGACGTTTGATGACCGTAGCCACTTGGCGAGTCGCGCGCGTCGCCAACAGCGGGCGATGATGTTTCAACAGCGCCTTCGCGATAGCACGAATCTGAGCCGACGTCTTCCCCTCGCAGAATATAACTTCCGGGAATCCCTGCCGCAGCGATCGGTGGTGATCGACCGAGGCAAACCCGAGATTTTCATAGGGCAGGGTACGGAGCTGTTCGATAGCTGTCGCCACAGACAGGGTGCCCGCCTGCACCTCTGTCAGCAGTCGTTCAATCGCCTCAGGACTCATGGCTGGCCTTTCTCCGGTTTTGCGGCGCGCTCCATCAAATCAGTCACCGCCTTGCGGCACGATTTGGCTTCGAACAATACCGCGTTGATCTCTTGCACGATCGGCATGTCGACACGATGGCGTCGTGCAAGTCCTAACGCCGCCTTTGCCGTCCGCACGCCTTCCGCGACCGCCTGCATGCTTCCGAGTATCGTCTCCAGCCGTTCGCCTTTCCCCAGTCGGACACCGACCGTGTAGTTCCGACTCAACGTTCCGGTGCAGGTCAACAACAAGTCGCCGACACCGGACAACCCGTAGAACGTCCGTGGATCCGCGCCCATCGCAACTCCCAACCGCACCATCTCCGCCAATCCTCTCGTGATCAACGCGGCCCGTATGTTATGACCGAGAGCCAGTCCGTCCACCACGCCGGCTGCGAGCGCCATCACGTTCTTGAGCGCGCCGCCGAGCTGGACGCCCAACACATCGCTGTCGGCGTACACGCGGAAGGCTGGTGTCATCAACGCAGCTTGAAATGTCTTGACCAGTTCTTCATTGCTCCCCGCGAGGCAGAGGACTGCCGGTTTTCCTGCGCTGACTTCCATCGCGAAGCTCGGGCCGGACAGCACCATGAGGTCCCGGTGCATGCCGGGAGGAAGTATGTCGGTCATCACCTGAGTCATCAAATTCAACGTGTCTTCTTCAACTCCCTTCGTCGCACTGACAAACGGAATCGGAGCGGAGAAGGACCGGGCGAGTTCGCGCAACACCGGACGCGCGACATGGGACGGCACGACAAAGAGCAGTCCTTCGCACTGTTCGGTCAAGTCCGTCAACGATCCGGTAGCGACGAGCGATGGAGGGAGCGACACGCCGGGCAGAAAGACCGGATTCTCGTGCTTCCTGTTAATTGCATCCGCAATCTCTCGTTCATAGGCCCAGAGTCGAGTTTCGAGACCCTTCTCCGCCAGGTGTTTCGCCAAAGCAGTGCCCCAGGCGCCTGCCCCGATGATTCCTATGCGATGGATGGATGACATGATTGAAACACGCTTGTGATGAAAGAGGCGACATCAACAAAGTCCGCAAACCTCGCGGATTATAGGAACGGGTCCCAGGCCTGTCAATCAATGAGAGGCGAGATTTTAAATTTGTCAAGTCGAGCCGGACTCACAGTCTTCTGAACAAGGGGCGGGAGATCAGAGCGGCACATGCCTTGCTCCACGTAGGTGCGATTTCACAATTTCCTTCGTCCATGCGGACCGGACGATTAGTATGAGTAGGGCCTCGTTACAGGTGAAAGTGAAGAAGTTGGGCATGAAAACCCTTCCATTGACAAGACACATCGTGGTTACGAGTCTCTTGGCACTCCTGGCGCCGATTGTCCTCATCACGTCCCTAGCGTATGCAGAAACCTACGTCGCAGGTCAGATCGGAGTAACACTGCCATCCATCGGCAATGGGCTCACGCACAATGAATTGACGGGAGTTTTCCCTTCCGGGTCGACGATTTCGGATCAATCCTTAGAAACATCTCTTCTCTACGGAGGCAAGCTAGGTCATTACTTCCGATCGCTACCTTGGCTTGGACTTGAGGCAGAGGTTTACAACACGACACCGGATATTAAGCAGCAGGACATCACTTTTAGTGGACCGTCAGGCCCTGTTGGCACTATTAATCTCCCTGGCGTGGATTTCCGCGTGCTCACATTAGCGCCCTTAAATCTTACCTTGCGCTACCATAAGACAAGACTGCAACCATACATAGCCGTGGGGCCTGGAATTTTCTTCGCCCAAATAAAAGATCCTTCAATTACCTCTGATAATACTCAGTCGGATACAACGTTCGGGCTAAACGCTCAGGTGGGTCTCCGATACTATATCACCAGGCACTTTACGGTTTTTATGGAAGGAAAATTTAACCACGCACGATTTAACTTTCCTGAAACCCCTCCTGGCATCAACTTCAACATGTTCGGGTTTGATAGCACTTACAACATGCTTCATGTGGCCTTTGGCTTGAGCTACAACTTCTGATTATTATCGATCCCGTTTCCCACCACCATCTAGAAAACTGACGCGGTTCCGTGTAGCCTACCCAATGAACCGCCATGAAACTCTGTCCTTCATGTCGACATGAACTCCCGGAGATTAGCCGCTATTGTACGCAATGCGGCCAACGTCTTCACGCAGACGCCGTTGATCCCCCCACGTCCTCTCCGACGTCACCTCCGCCGCCGGTGACACCCGGACCAGGCCAGCTGAACATCGAAGTCCTGTACGGTATGGTTGCAATGCTCTCCCTCGCAATCATCTTCCCGCCCTGGGAGACTCCGCCATCACAGGCTCCAGAATTTCTGGGCCTGCATTTCATCTTAAACCCGCCGACGCCCGATGCCATCGTGAGCCGATTGCTACTGACGATTGAACTTGTCACCATCGCCATCGCCGGGCTCTACGGCTCTTTCCTCTTCCGGCAAAAAAAACCCTAAATCGACATATCGCAAGTATCATTCTTCACATTCCTGTTAGAGCAATTTCGTTGCAGTCAAGGAATTGGAACAGGTGGAGGGCTGCTCAAAATGGTCGCCAACAAGGCCGCAGGCGAGAAGAAACCGGAGGCGTAGCCTCTCGGCTACGTTGAGGATTTCTTCGAGTCGAGAACGAAGTTGGCGACCATTTTCAGCAGCCGGCTAGTCGAGGGCGAGCGTCAGACACTTCGCCGAGCCGCCCGACTTCATGAATTCGTCGAGCGAGACTGGATGAGGCAGATACCCACGGGAGCGCAACAGAGATTCTGTTTCCGGACAGCCTGCGGGCAGCACGACATGTTTCCCGACACAGACGGCATTGCAAGCAAACCTGAGTGCCTCAGATTCCGGCACCACAAGACGTCTGGATGGAGCGGTCCGTTCGCCAAGAGCCTCTTGCCCGTAGCGATCGAAGGCGAGAGGAAAATACAGAAGTTCACCGCCGCTCAAGGGACACAAGCAAGTGTCGAGGTGGTAGAACCGGGTATCGATCAGTTCGAGGGGAATGATCTCCCGGTGAAACCAGTCGCTAAGCGTTGAGTATACCCGGATATCCGATCGCTGCCGATAGCCGCCGAACCAGGTATCGGAAAATCCTAAGAGATCCCCCGCCCCCTCGAAAAAACTGCCGTGATCCAGCGTGCTGACTTCGTATCCCTGTCCACGAAACCAGTCCTCAAAGTACGCCTCTTCCCGCTGCCGCTCAGGATATTTAAATCGGCTCGGCACTGCTATGCCTCCAACAACGATGCCGGCATTCGCCGTGAATACAAGGTCTGGCAACCCCGGCACCGGTTTCATCCGTTCCAGAACCGCGCCCACGTCTTGTTCGAGCACTTGCATCAGATGATGCCACTGACGGACTGCTCTTTCCGAATTGACAGAGTTCGAACGGCGCATCCACGGATTAATTTCGTATTCGATACTGAAATAGTCTGGGGGACAAACCAGCAGGCGAGTCATGAGCGGTACCCGCGAATCGTGAAACGTGAAACGCGAAACGCAGAACTATCGATCTCGCTCCTCAAAAATCCTTCACGATTACCGATGAACGTGTTACGTCTCATATGCGGGCTCCTAGCTCGCGCGACAGCTCGCGCAGAAACGACGCAGCATCCATCACCAGCCCGACAGCCTGAAAACTTCCTCGATCAGCAAGTTTCGTCGGGACGGATGGATTGACATCGACACAGACGGACGGGATCGTGGCAGGCAGCAAATTACCCGTTGCCACCGCGTGCAGCGTCGAGGCGACGAGTAAGGCCAGGCCGATACCGGGAATCGCCGCACGCATGGCTGCCTGGGCCTTCAGTGAATCGGTGATCACTCCCGGCAATGGACCGTCATCCCGGATCGTGCCAGCCATCACGACGTGAACTCCTCGCCTGACGCAGGCCGCCATAATCCCTGCCCTAACGACCCCCGACTTCACCGCTTCTTCGATACTGCCGATGGCTCTGATTCTATTAATGGTCCGCAAATGGTGTTCGTGCCCATGAGGCACGACGCGACCGGCCGCATGTCCGTAGCCAAGGGACGTACCGTAGAGATCGACTTCCATGTCATGAGCGGGCAGGGCATTTCCACAGAACAAGACATGGATGAATTCTTCATCGATGAGCCAGGTCAGCGCCTCCCGCCCTCCTGCGTGAACGATCGCCGGCCCTCCGGCGAGCAGCACCTTGCTGACTGTTTCCCCTTCCCGGAACCCTTTTCGTAACTGTACGAGTCGTTTGGCGATGTCACTGATGACATGCCCATGGGGACGCTCGGACGAGACCTGCGACTCCATGAAACTGAACACATCGCGGTCGCGCGGACGTTGAAGCGGAATGACCCGCACGCCCTCACGACCGGTCACAATCAGATCGCCACGCGTAACCTCTCCCATTGGAACGGTGCGGGCAGTCAGGCTCATCGGGTCCACGCGAATGCCCAGATCCATCTCGATTCCATTCACTTCCACCCACTGGTCATGTACCCGCACCTGCGTGGGTAAATGGGTCGTGGCGTAAAACTCGCCCGGGAAAATCCCGTCCGCTGGCGCCGCACTCAGTCGGCAATTCTGTTCACTCTCGACCGAGGCGCCATGGGGTTGAATGGCATGAAGAATTTCGTTGAGCAGTTTTGCAGACGAGGCTCGTACGACGATCCTGGCGCGTGACGGTTCCTCGCGAGTCTTGCCGATCTGCATATCTTGAATGTCGAATGTCCCGCCCATCATCAGAATCGTGTCCAGGATCTTCGCCAGGATCAACGAATCGATAATATGGCCCTGAAGCAGGACGGTCTCTTGGTCATGCGTCATAAATCAGACCCCTACGCTTCTTATGGATATGCTCCGCACAGATTCTACCACCAGTCTCAAACGCCGCAGATCAGATTCTGACTGTGCATCACAAACTCACAGTGCGCTGAATCCCGTCCGCAAGATGCAGTGATCCCTGCGGGCGACTCAAAATGCTCCGCTAGCGAGGCCGCAGGCAAGCAAACACCGGAGGCGTACCCTCCTGGGTACGTTGAGGATGTTTGCGACCCGAGAACGAAGCTAACGGGCATTTTCAGCCGCCCGCGAGTCGGTTTTCATGAGTTCGCGCAGAACACTCGTCGCATACGCGCCGGGAGGAAGTGAAAAGCAGAGGGTGAGCACCGATCCCTCTAGGGCCCAGTGCAAACCGGCAAGGGAAATTCGGAGCGAGCGCCGTTCACCGCGAAATCCGCAAATCTTTGCGGCTTCAGTGAGTGTCTCCGGTATGATTCCGCTCTCGGCGATCACGGCTCGTTCGATCTCACCCGGTTCTCCAACGGCCCATGAGGTGCGAGACCCGAATAGGACGCCGGTGGGGCTGATCTCGAACCGGTCGGCACGTGGCTGTTCCTTCGCGGCATCTTCGACCAGAAAACAGGCGCCGTTGTCCATTTTCATCGCCCAGTCCCCAACTAACACACGATCGATACGATCCAACCGTCTGGCCAACATGTTATTGAAGAGATGCGATTGAAAAGCGTGGAGGTACCACATACGCTTGGAACGGGGCAGCCTGTTTCGGTGGATGGGGTCCACGAGGAGTTTCGCTCCGGTCAGATAATTCTGTCCGCTTCGCCCTTGCCGTTGCGGACCGAAGTAATTCGGCACACCTCGCCGCGCCAGCATGTCCGTAACCAAGGGCACCGTTTCTCCGGCGTGTGTTGCAACGTCCCGGATCACCAGCCGGAAGTCATTGCCTGCATGATGCCCGGGACGCAAACGATTACGGTGTCGGCCCAGCACTTCGACGGACAAGAGTTGCTCGTCCAATCTCAGTCGATCCAGCCGTTCAGGCGTGACGCCGAGCAGTGAGACCATCTGCGTAGTGATAGCTCTGGCATCTTTGAGTCCCGCCACTCCGATCGCTTGGGCTTTCACCCCCAAGGTCGAAGAGAGCCGCAGTACGAGATCCGGGGTCGAGAGCAGGCGTTTTCCGATCCTGACGTACAGATGCTCGCCCTCTCCGCAAGGAAGGTAGAGCGGACGTTCCTCCACCTGGAAATCTTCCGGAAGAGTCCGCACCTGCCCGCCGATACCCGGCAATGCGGCTGTCAAAAATGGCATGGTCATGGCTCAAGAGACCTCTTCATTCGCACATGTTCGTTCTCAGCCTCAGTCCGCTCCCTGAGGGATGTCGAGACTCACATGGTATACTTTTCTTATGCCATTACACCCGATGATAGTCCGATGGCCTGCGATCCGCCTGCTAGCAGCAGGCATGTTCCTTACCGTGCTGCTATGCGGTCTCTTGCCAGGAGCTTCGTCGGGTGGAGACAATGCGATCTTTCAACAGTTCACTCAACACATCGGCCGGCAAATCCACAAGGACAAACAGGCCTTTGCGCAAGCGAACATCTGCGTCTCATGGTTTTATAATTCGGGGAAGATTCCTCCCCCGACCATGCAGAGAATCGATTGGAGCCCCTTACCTGCATCCCAGCTCGAAACGGATTGTCTCCGCAACTATCCCAGCGGTATGGACGATGCCCGTAATGATCTGGCCAGGACGCAGTCGTCGCTTTCAGTCAGTCTCACTTTCTACGAATTCGCCCTGGTCGCCGACCGGAACGATGATGCGATCTATAGTCCCGTCGAACTTCAAGACCTGCTCAGTTCCCTCACTCTTTCGTACCAGGAAGGGGAGCCGACCCCGAATCAGGTCACTGCGCTCACTGAGCGATTCGACAGCTGGTACCACAGCCGCAACATGGATGCCTTGATGCGAGGCATGAGCGATCTGTATGAACGCGGCTATCGTGTAACCCCTTCTGATCGCATCGAGCTGGACCGGGTGATGGGATGACACAGCGTCCAGGGCCCTGGCCCGATCGGGTCCGCTCCTTGATCGGCTATTGCCTTAGCGAACCGCTCTACCGGCTTTTTAGTCTCGTCCCTGACTGGGAAGTCGGGCTGTCCACACATGAGATTTCCCGACTGACCTATGCACACGGTCTTTTAGCCGGCCGGCGGGCCGTGCATTTGAGCGATCTGCATATCGACCGGTATCAGCCCCGGCACGATCGTATCGTTGCAACCATCGACGAACTTCATCCCGATTGGATCTTTATCACCGGAGACCTGCTCAACGTACCGGAGGGACTCCCGCACCTATTTCGATTTCTGGCCGGCCTGCGCAAGATTGCACCGGTCTTTGTCACACTGGGCAACCACGATCATTACAGCGGCGTACCGATCGATCAATATTGCGAGCTCGCCGATCGCCACAAAGTCATCCTCTTGATCAATCAGGCCACATTTATTTCCACAGACCTCGGCGAGATCGCCATTGTCGGCGTCGACGACCCCTCGCTGCACCGTGCCGACCTGAGCTGTCTCCCGCCAAGTGCGCAGGATCGCTTTATCCTCCTACTGGCCCATGCCCCGAACATTCTCGATCAGTTGGAGAACCATCATGCCGTCGATCTGATTCTCTGCGGGCACAGTCACGGGGGTCAGTGGCGCATCCCCGGTGTGCCGACGTTTTGGCTCCCACCCGGATGCAACGGCCGGATTGATGGGCACCACGGTAACGCCGGCCACAGACTCTATATCAATCGAGGGCTCGGATGGTCGTTTCTTCCCCTGCGTGTGAATTGCACACCGGAAATCGCCTGTATTGAATGGGTTCGTACGGAGGCATCCCTCCCGCGTTTTACGACTGGTTGATCCGTTCCAGCGCTTCTTTCGATCGGCTCCTGACGGTTTGATCGTAGTCCTCCTCCATGACCGTCCTCAGTTTTTCCTTCGCCTCACTGGCTCGCAACCGGCCCAATCCCAGCGCCGCGCAAGCACGGACATAGGCATGATCGTCTTCCAGCGCCTTCAGCAAAAGAGGGACCACGGTGTTATCGTTCAGGACGCCCAGGTGACTGGCCGCCATCCCGCGAATCCGGTGCTGCTTGTCACCCAGCGCAAACTGCAACGTCGTCGCGAAAAGATCTCTTAGCGCAGGCGTCACGGATTCCAGCCCTGCAGCTCGGTACCCATTCTTATCGATCAGTGTGAAGGCGATCTCCAGCTTCTTCTCCTGTTCCGTCGCACGTTCGAACGCGGCGATCAACTTCGAACGTTCACGCCGCCGTTCCCTAAGGCGGTAGAACACCCGAACCAACATGAATAGCCCCGCCGCGATCACCAGACCGGCAAAAGCCATGGGAATGGCTTGATCGATTACATATTCCTGGGTATCGAGCGACAACCGCTTCCATATCCAGACACCGGCAATCACGACGCCGAGGATGACCCCAATAGCAGCGAGATTCGTCTTGCCCGATTCAGAACGAGTGCTCATGGGGTGAGCATCATAACAGGATGAGGAGAGGAGCAGCCAGGTGGGGTGGGGCAAGGGTGTGCGGAGCTTTCTTTGCTCCCGGAGCGCGCGCCCTAAAAGAAGGGCCTCGCTCGACGGCCGCAGTCAAAAGCTCCGCACGCCCTTGCTTAGCTGAGCAATTAAATGAGGAAGAAAGTACGAATCGAGGTGCGCAGTAAAAGGCTGGGTACCTAGCTCTAAATGTCCATCGCCGCTCCATTTTTCTTCAGCCATTTTGTCCGTTCCCCGTATTCCGGCATCACTTTGTCCACCTCATTCCAAAACGACTGGGTGTGGTCCATACGGTGAACATGACAGAGTTCATGCACCACGATGTAGTCGATGATGGTTGGAGGGGCCATCATGCATTTCCAATGAAAGGCAAGGTTGCCTTTTGGCGAGCAAGAAGCCCAGCGGTGACCAAGTTCCCGCACATCTATCTCGCGAGGTATCACACCGACCTTTGGCGCGTAATAGTGCACTCGCTGGCTGATGCGCTCAAAGCCACGCGCAATAAAATACTCACGGAATGCGGCCTTTGCGGCGGCGACTTCACCTCGGTCCACCAAATCGCGGCGTAGGCAAAACCGGCCTCCTTTTAACAACAGCGGCTCGTCCTGGTTTGCGACGAGAGACAACCGATATGAACGTCCAAGGTAGAGGAATCCCTCGCCGTTGCGATACTCGCGCAAGACCCGAGTGGCGTTGAGGTCGCGCCACTCCGCAAGCGTTTTGTAGATCCAGTACCGCTTCGACTGGATGATATCTTCAATGTGCTCATCAGGAAGTTCAGCCGGCGCGCGCACGATCACGCGCCCATCCCGTTCGACCACAATATCTGCTGTCGTGCGGCGGCTCCGTACGACTCCATACAAGATGCCTGGATCAGGCGATGCCTTCATTTCGTTAGCTCCTCGTGGCGCTTCTCCGCAAGCTTGACGATCTCGACAGCGATTCGTTCGTGCTGGTCGGTGAGCTGCGGGATGTTGGTGAGTAGAATCTCAGTGTCGATGTTGCCTCGCAGTCTCTTGACTTCAATCGGTTTCTTCCAGAAGTCGATGATCCCGATCGTGTCTTGGAGCATCGCCACAACGCGCAGCATTAATTCCTTCAATCGTTGCCGGTCCTGGGACGACACATCGCCTTGATCGAAGGCCAGTTGCGTCACGTATTCATAAAATGTCGTCGCTTCCTTGGTCAGCCCCTCGATGGCTTCCGTGCGTCCTGCTATCGCTTCAGCTCGAAGCTGCTCATAGCCCTCCGCCAAAGCCTCCCAGTTATTTCTGTGCTCTTGAATGAGCTTTTCCAATTTATCGCTCAGGCGCTTATAGAAAGCCGGGTCCTCGTCGAAGTGCACGGTGCAATGCTTACGAAGGGCGTGCTCCATCTCGCTCGCCTTGACCTCAGGATCGCCACCGGCGTGCTTCCGTACGTTGGCCATAAAATCAGCAGAGAGCAGTTCAATAGGAGGAATCTTTGGGTTGATGCCGAGGTCAATGAGATGCTCGTTGATAAGCGCCTTCACCTTAGCCCCAGCATCTGCAAGATCCAACGAATCGTCTTTATAACGCTCCTTCACCATGCGTAATAGATACCCGAAGCGCCGGGCCGGGCCTCGATGTGAATGTCCCGATTCGTGCGGCAGAATAAGGTTCAAGCTCTGGAGAAACGCCTTCAAATAGACTTCAAAATCCGCCCGGCGTTTGATATCCTTCATGGCGCCCACTGCCGCATGCACCACGGCAACTTCTGCCGCCGGTGTTGTCAGTGTCCCTGTCACAAATGTCTCGATCTCCGGGACTCCAGCTGAACGGAAATGTTGCAAGAGCCGCTGGTATCGCTCTTCAAGGATCGGCACTTCCGTGAGCAGATTCTTCAGCCCCTGCTGAATGTCCTGCGCATCTTCCTCGGCATAGATGGACAAGGCGTGGGTCAGGTGATTGGCCAGTCCGATATAGTCCACAATGAAGCCCCTGGTCTTGCCCTTCGATACACGGTTCACACGGGCGATGGCTTGGAGGAGATTATGCTCACGCAGTCGCTTATCGATATACATGACTTGTTCCACCGGCGCGTCGAAGCCGGTCAGCAGCATGTCGCAGACAATCAGAAAGGCGATGCCCGTGAGGTTCTTGTCCGGATCATCAAGGTCGAAGGGTTTGCAGAAGTTCTCCACCGCATTCCAGCGCTTGGCCTCCCTACGGGCCTCCGTGATGATCGCGAGTTCATTCGTCGCGTCGGATGACACGACGACCACCGCCTTCAGGAACGCAATACGCCGGGTCATATCTACGTTGGGCATAGGTTTGCGCTTCTCACGGTCCAACCGTTCAGTAAGCGCCGCTCGTATGGCCTTCTGATAACGGATTGCCGCCAGCTTGGAGTGGCATACCACCTGTGCTTTGAAACCATCAGGCAGAATGTTGTCGATATAATGACCCACTAAATCACGGGCGATGGCCTTGATGCGTTTTTCCGCTTCGAGGATGTCGCCGCTCGCGCCGTACTTTTTCTTGATAGCCAGCAGCTCTTCCTCTGTTCGCTCCTTGAACAGGTCTTCAAACTTCGTGTCGAAGGCGTGCTTGTCCTTCAGTGCAGTATCCGCCGTGCGGCCTTCGTAGAGGATTTGCAGTGTCGCGCCATCATGGACGGCGTCCATTAACTTGTACGTGTCGATGTATTCGCCGAACCGTTTCACCGTTCGCTTCGTACCGTGCTGCTCGGTAATAAGAGGCGTCCCGGTAAAGGCGATACGGGTTGCGTTTGGGAAGGCCTCGAATAGGTTGTCGCCGAGATCCGAGCTTTGCGTACGGTGCGCCTCGTCGATCATCAAGAGAATCCGCTCCGACCGATTCACAATGCCGAAAGTTTCAGCCGTCGGTGGTTTACCATAATGCGCAAGGGTCTCCGCCACCATCAGCGGTAATTCCTCCGTCCGCTCCATGAACTTGTGGACCATCACCATATTCACATCGGAGGCGTCGGTGCTCAGATGTTCCCGGAGTTGGGCAGTGCTGGCGATGCTGTTCACCTTGCCACCGATCAGACGAGCGGTGGCGGAAAGCTGCTCTTCAAGGTCAATCCGGTCGTTGACCATCACAATCTTAAAGTCGGCCAGATCGGAAGAAGCGCGCAACATCCGGGCAACGAACACCATCGTGAGCGATTTGCCGGATCCTTGTGTATGCCAGACCACACCGGATCGCTCCTCCGCCGTTCTCCCTGTGCGCAACCGTTCGACAATGCGGCAGGCTGCGCGGTATTGCTGATACCGGCAGACGACTTTTACACGTTTACCGTCGTCCGTATCCATGAACACCGTGCAGGTGCGCAGCAGATCCAGCAACGTGTCGGGAGCGAGTAGACCCTGAATCATCTTTTCCTGCTCGCGTTCGATCCCAAGCGGTGATGTGTAGGAGCGCCGTCGTTCAGGCCAGATGTCTTTCCAGGCATGAAAATGCTCATATCCTGAGGTAATCGTGCCGAACTCCGCCTTCTCACCACAGGTCCTCACCAGAAGCACGTTGGAATAGAACAGGCGCGGTTCACCTTCACGCAATCCGGCAGCAATCGTCTCAGGGCGCGCATTCCTGTAGCGGAGCAATTGTTCGAAGGCGGCATGCAGCGGGTTGGCAGTGTTAGGATCGCCGATCTTCGCCTCGATCACCACCAATGGAATGCCGTTCACGAACAGGACAATGTCGGGAATGATGCAACTCTTCACACACCCCGGCGTATCAATGCGAAACTGATTGATGGCATGAAAGACGTTCCGCTCAGGGTGGGTGAAATCAATTAACTGCACCACCGGATCAGCTTCCCCGGTGAGTTCATTCACATCCACTTGCGCCTTAAAGAACAGCGCCTGCACTGCCTCGTTGGCTTCCAGCAACGTGCGGCTGGGCTGGCGTACGATCTGATCTCGAAGATCGTCGAGCTGGCGGTCAGTCAGCCAGACCCGACCATCGTAAGTGCGATTGAGCGAGCGGACCGATGCGCGGAAGACCTCCGGCAACAGCCACTCGCGGAAGTTCCCACGCAAGCTCGTCGCAGGGTCCGATGGAATCAGCCCGTGCCCTTGGTCGATGACCGTCCAGCCCAACGTCGCGAGCTGGTCAAGGAACGGTTTTTCAACGTGGAAGTATTCAGACATCGAGTTATCCGTAGAGCACATGCTCAAGCGTCTTGACTGCCTTCTGACGCTTAGCCGGCCCCATGAGTCCCAGATTGTGTAGTTTCCACTGAATCGCCGGCAATCGCTGGGCATCAGGAATCGGGAACTTGCTCCAGTCGGCGTCGCCCCGCTTGATAGCCAGCAGGAACTGCCTGTCCTGCTCCGTGAGCATGCGGTGAACGGTTGCGATCAATTCCTCGCGTGCTGCGTACAGCAACCCTAACTCGATCGGTTCAACCGCCATGCCGGCGAATTCCCCCTTGTACACGGCCTCGATATCCTTACGTGTGGGAGCGAGTAGTTCCGCCATCGGGCGATGGTGACTGAGCAGATAGACGAGAAACGCATCCTTCAATCGTGGAGTGATTCCCTCGGCGGCTAATAGCAACCGCACATCGAACAGGTCGCGAGGATGCTGCCGATCCAGAGCAGCGCAGAGCTTTCCCGCGTACAGATCTTCGAAGCTCAGTAACGGCATCTGGGCATAACCGAATTCGGCCTGTGCTCGAGGCATCAGTTCGCGTAGTTCGGACGAATAGACACTCCCACGCAATACCGGTGTGACCTCGACCTTGACGCGAACACCTTTCCGTTCCACCACGAATTTGAACCATGTCGTTGTCCCGCTCAATACTGAGCCATGCACGTTCACGCCGGGGACGGCTCGCTTAATATCTCCGGCAATTGCATTCAGTGCATGGTCGATGGAGGCCAGACTGGTCTCACGGTCTTCAATCGGCAAATAGGCCAAGTCGATATCGACCGAGAGGCGTGGCAGATCACGGATGAAAAGATTAATAGCCGTTCCACCCTTGAGCGCAAAACAGCGTTGCCGCGCCACATGAGGCAGCACGGTCACAAGCAGATGAACTTGCTCAGTAAACTGGCTGTTCATGCCCATGTGTCATCGCCCGAGGAATGGTGATCTGATACGTCGTATCTAGCGCCCCTCCTTTGATCACTAAGCGTTTGCCACGGCCAAGATCGACTCCCTTTGTCTCAAGCTTTTCGAACCAGACGTGCTTGTGTCTAGCGGCGAACCACAGGAAGAGTCGTTTCGCCAACACATGCGAACAGGACAATAACAATTCTCGTATCAGCGCCGGGCGAAGGACAGTCGCGCTTTCGAAAAACTTATCGGCAAAATCGAAATCCGATGCCTGACGGACATCAGCCAACAATTCGAACAGCGCCAGTTCGACCGTCGCGTACGGCACTGGCCAATCCCAGGCTCCAAATGGCTTGGAGACAAGAGACGCACTCGGCAACGTCTTGAAGTGCCTACGCCGGTGGACCGTAAACGTATATTCTCCAGGGAAGTCCAGCACCCAGGACGGCACGCTTGACCTCGTGTAGAGAGTCACCTGTGTGACGCCCTGCAGCGGAAGGTAATGAGCCAACCCCTGAAGCTCCAGTGCGCTGCGTCCACCGACATGGACGCGAACGCCGATCTCGTTCAAGGAATAGACGACTTGCTCCCACTTCAATGGAGGGCCGGGCCGACGATACACACCATGAGACACTGCGATGAGCTTCCCCGATCGCAGCCAGGAATCGATCAGAGGACGGTCAGCCCCGCGGGTTTTGAGCCACGCACGGTTAACCAACTGTCCTTCAGGGGGCAATCGATCTAGCGATTTTTTCTTCGAATTTGGAGCCATAGTTTACAGCTATACCCGAATGCATACATTATGTATGCATTTATGACATTTTTCAAACCCTGGAGCTCTACACTGGCCAATTCCAAAGGCTACCGAGAGCAAGCGAAAGGAGAAGTTTATGGGCGACGAGTTTTGCAGTTTCTGACTATGCAAAACCTCTATTTCGTAAACCTGAAGGTGGGTGAGGTTAGATACTGACCGTCTCGGCCACCTTCACGCGCACGCGGCCGGTCAGGAGGTCATGCATGAGGCCGTGTTTTTGTTGACGAAGTTTCAAGGCTTGATATTGGAGATACCGCAGAAATTGGTCGAGGTTGTTGAGCCGTTCAATAATCCTCGACTGCTCCTCGGGATCGCAGAATGGGAAGAATAGTCGCTCCATCACCGTGTTGTTGAGACTGGGCATTGTCGTGCCAACAGCCATCCCCGCAATCTGCCGCTGAATTAGGTCGTGCCGGTAAACACACACAGCGAAATCAGAATGTAATGCGCTGCGACCAAGGCGGAGCAAAAAACATCCAGTTCCGCACAACCAGCCTTCGTGGGACTCGACGATTGCTGCTGCTCGTGACAGCTCACCCCGTCGCGCAATCACTATGTCTCCGACGCGCATCCGATGACGGGAAAGTTCTTCGGCTTTGCGCTCAACGATCCGGGCAATCTGGTCGGTCGAAATGACTCCATCATTGATATCCTGCGGCATTACCACCGGCACACCTTCGTGCTGGTATTCGTGAGCGTGAAGCTGACTCCCGAACGGTCCGGTCTGGAGGTAGCCTCCACACTGTTTGAGAATCGCTCCCAGTCGCTTGACCTCCCACTCCTTCGGAATCCAGCCGAGGGGGGAGTCTTTGTAGAGGTGGGGAGCTTCGGCACGTGTGGGGCGCAGGCGGCCGTCGGGGGTGACGCCACGAGTAAAGAGGTCATGCATCAACCCTGCTTTAATTTGCTGATACTTCGCAATCAGCGCCTCCGTCTGCTCAATCGTCTCGTCCACCGTCGAAAGGATTTCGGCGATCCGGCGCTGCTCAGTCTTGTCTTTCGGGAAGAAAATCGAAAGTATACGTCCCAGGTCCTTGGGGACGTGCGGAACACCAGTTCCGGTTCGGCGGCTTTGAATCCACTCGAAGTTCGCATCCAGTGCGTAATAAAGGAAGGTACCCTCTATTTCTCCTCTACTGGAAAGCCTCGCGACCGTTGAAGAAATAACACCATCTTGGGTTTTGCCAACAAGACCACTGCGTTCGCCATCCCAAAGCATCAGGACATCACCGGCAGCTGTGGTTACTCCGAAGCGAGCGTCAGCATATTCCTCTATCGTTCCAGAAATGGCGGATGCTCCGAGGTAAGGGGAAAATCCATCGCGAGGCTGCTCAGACGTCTCCACCTTCCGACCCTTCTGGAATGACGCGAGGTCGTTCAAAGGTTTGGCAAGCCACTCACTCATACCCCAGCTCCACCTGGAACTTTTTCAGCTTCGCCGCCTCAGCGTCGCGCTTCGCTTCGATGGCCTTGGCTGTGACGGCATATTTCGCATGCAGGTTTTCCAATGCGGCGGTGCAGGCTCGCTGGTCCGCTCGGAGATACCCTTCATAGGTCTGGATGAGTATTCGATGCAGGCGGTCGAGGATCACGCGGCGGGCTTCGTTTCGGTCGATCTTCTCGCGGGCAGCGGCAACTAGGTCTTCCTTCTTCTTTTCCGTCGCACGGAGGTCGGCCTTCAATTGCCGCCCCTCGTCCTCTAGCGCCTTGTGCCGAGCCAGCCGTTTCTCAGCCGCTTCAGCACTGGCTAAGAACTCAGACTGGTCTCGCTTTTCCTTTTTTGCCAGCTTGGCCTGAGCCTTCGCTTCCTTCAGTTCTGCCTTGAGGGCCTTCACATCGCTGTCGGGTAATACGCCTGTATCGTCGCTGTCCTCGTAGTCCTCTTCATCGGCGGCGACGAAGAGGGCGGACAGTTCGGCGAGACGCAGACGCTTTTGCTCCATCTGGGCGAGGATGTCAGGGAACTGACTCTGGAGGATGTCGTCGTCGGGGATCAGTTCGGGGCCCCACCCGCTGAAGGCGATGGATTTGAACTCCGGCTTGAAGAACTCGAAGTAGCTGGCTAGTGCGCCCCGAATCTGGTGTTCGGTCAGAATAGCAAGAGCACCCTCACCCTGTCCCTCTCCCACAGAGAGAGGGATGAAAGAGGCCTCCCCCTTCTTACCCTCTCCCACAGGGAGAGGGATGGGTGAGGGCTCCGTCACAGCCCGGTAGATCGCCTCCAGGACGGCTTCGGTCTCAGCCAGCACCTGGTTGTTCCAAACGCGAAGCGTCCGGATCTCATTCTTGACCAGAAAGGCATCCCTTCGCGCATCGTGTGCGCGCCCTGCCGGCTCGTTGTGCTGTCCCCCATCCACCTCGATGGCGAGCTTCAACTCATGGCAATAGAAATCGAGCACATACGGTTCGAATGGATGTTGGCGGCGGAATTTGTATCCGGCGATCTGTCGATCACGTAAGAAGTGCCACAAGACCGCCTCTGCATCGGTCCCCTCACGGCGGAGGGAACGGACCAACCGGAGAACATCTTCAGGTAACGGTTTTTTCTGACGCATTGTCGAAGGCAGATCTTCGCCCCTCACCCCACCCCTCTCCCGGTGGGAGAGGGAGTTGACAGGGCGGGGGACAAATATGCGTTCGCGCAAGCCTGCATAGTTCTTCCAAAAGTGGCTAAGTGCCTCGATCTCCACTACCGGGACGCCCCCATGCAGATGAGCGCGCACGTCGTGCGGCTCAGGCGGCGGGGCGTTGTCCACATAGCGACGGATGTTGCAATTGTACTCCTCGGCTTCGATCTCCTTGACCGGTACAAGCCTGGCGTAGCCTTCGACGTTCTTCCGCTCACGATAGACGTGGACCATCTTCGAGATGTCCTCCGGACGGAGGAAGTTCTGTGCCTTCCCTTCGCGATATTCACGATCGGCGTTGATGAAGAAGACATGCGTGCGGACAGCGGCTTCCTTCTTGTTCATCACCAGCACGCAAGCAGGAATACCCGTCCCGTAGAACAGCCCGGCGGGCAGACCGATGATTGCTTCCAGCCAGCCGCGCTCGATGAAGTGCTTGCGTGCTTCCCTCTCCTCGCCTCCCCGGAACAGCACGCCGTGCGGCATGATGGTGGCCATCTTTCCATCGGCCTTGAGCACGGCCAGCATATGTTGGACGAACATCAGGTCGGCTTTCTTCCCCTTCTCCGGCATCCACACGGCGAAGCGGCCTGGGTATTCGATGTCCTTCTTGATGTAGTTCTGACTGAAGGGCGGATTGGCGAGGACGCGATCGTACCGCTTGAGTTCGTTGTTCTCAGTCTTATGCTGCGGGCGTCGGATCGTGTCCTCTTGCCGGATATCGGCATGCGAAATGCCATGAAGGAGCATGTTCATTTTGCAGATGGACCAGGTGGTGCCGATGCTTTCCTGCCCGAAGAGCGAGAGGTCTTTGGGATTTCCTCCGCATTCACGGATGTAATCGCGAGTCTGAATCAGCATGCCGCCTGAGCCGCAAGTCGGATCGTAGACGCTCATGTGCGGCTGTGGATCGACGACCTCGACGAGCGTCCTCACAACATCCGCCGGCGTGTAGAACTCGCCCGCCTTCTTCCCTGCCGAATCGGCGAAGAACTTGATGAGGTATTCGTACGCCGCGCCGAGCAGATCGGGAAACTCGAAATTCTCGTCACGAAGCGGAATCTTCTCGAAGTTCTGCACAAAATTGGCGAGGGTGTCGTCGTCGAGCGTGCGCTGGCCGATCTTGCGGTTGAAGTTGATGTGCTTGAGCACATCCTGCAGAGCGTCGATGTTAGCATCTTCCAGCGCTTCGAGGGCTTTGTTGAGTCCGCTGCCGACATTGGTCTTCAGATGGCGAATCTTGGACCAGTGCGCTCGCTCTGGGACGAAGAACGTGTATTTGTCCGGATTGGCGAGTTGCGCAGCAATTTGTTTCTCAGACATCCCTCGTGATTTGAGATCTTTAACGAGCTGCTCACGCTCCTGATCGAAGCGATCACTCATCCGCTTCAGGAAGAGCATGCCGAAGATGTATTCTTTGTATTCGGAGGCATCCATGTTCCCGCGCAGGTCGTCGCACGCACGGAACAGGAGGCTGGACAGCTGGCTGAGGGTCAGTTTAGTCATTTGGGAACAGAATCACATAAAGACAATGAGCCGCCGCAGAATACCCTTTTCCTCACGGGAAATCACTCCGCTTTCATGAAGAAAAGACCTTTCCCGGAAGACCTCATCTCCCCCAACTATCTCCTAAGGGGAGCGGCCAAGGCTGCCCTTTACCGCGCGCATCGGACGAGCACTGTTTCACCGTGCGCGTTCTGCGAGCACAAAGGGCACCTGGCCGCTTCCCTCCTCTCTTGACCATTGTTCTAGCTCGGACTATTCTCTTCACATGGAATTGCCGGACCTTAAGGATGATCCCTATCTAAAACTGTTGCGACCGCTCGTTGAGGCCTATCTGGCCTTTTGGCGGATCGACATCCGCCATATCAAGTCTCTACGGCTGACGCCCTCACAGTTCGATGTCATCGCCACGCTGGGAGATACGGACGGCATGACCTGTTCAGAACTCTCGGCTCATACGCTTGTCACCAAGGGCACGCTCACCGGCGTCCTCGACCGCCTCGTCTCCAAGGGCCTGATCCGGCGTGACGCAGTAAAGGGAGATCGCCGTTGTATTAAGATCTCTTTAACCGTAAAAGGTGACGCGCTCTTTCGGAAAACTTTTGCGGCCCACTTGGCCTTTCTTCGGCCGTTCTTTCAACGGGCCTTGAGCCCCGAAGAAGTCACCCAGACTCGCGCGTTACTCTTGCGGCTCCGGGATAGTTTTAGACAAGAAGATTCAGACTCAGGGTAAGGTCAATATGCGCCTAACTATCCTCGGCTCCGGCACGAATATCCATCCGACGCGAGCGGCTGCGGGCTATCTCCTCCGCACCGATCACACGATCCTGTTGGACTTTGGCCCGCGCACGTTGGCGAATTTACTAAAAACCGGCGTGAATCGACATCAGATCACTCACATTCTTTTCTCGCATTACCATGCCGACCATTTTTCTGACTTCATCACATATTTTTTCGATGCGATGATTTTTACGAAATACGAAGGAGGAACGCGGCCACCGTTGACTGTCATCGGCCCTCGCGGGACCAAGACATTCTTCCGGACCCTCTTCGCTACGTTGCCCGGCTTTACGCATCCGCCGTTCACAGTTTCGTTCAAAGAAGTAGCTGATCGCGGATTTGCCATCGGGAACACGAGGGTGATTCCCCGAACTGTGACCCACACCCAGAATCTCCATTGCCTGGGTTATCGAATCGAATATGGCGGGAAAGCGCTGTCTTATTCAGGCGACTCGCAATACTGCGACAGCCTTGTGCGCCTCTGTGGTGACGCCGATCTTGCGGTGCTGGACTGTTCCTTTCCTGCCAGCCGTCCGAGCCCGGTTCATCTGCATGCCGGTCAATGCGGGCGAGTGGCCAGAGAGGCTGGAGTCGGCCGGCTCGTGCTGTCGCATTTCTACCCGATCACCGAACGATACAATGTGCGGGAGCAGGCAGGCGAAGCGTTTGGAGGAAAGATTGTGGTGGGTCGGGACTTAATGTCAATCAAACTATAGCAGGCCGCTGAAAAAGCCCGCCAGCGGCGTTCTCCCCTCGAAAGCATCCTCAACGTAGCCCAGAGGCTACGCCTCCGGTGCTTTCTTCGGCTGCGGCCTTGCTGGCCGGACTTTTTGAGCAGCCCGCGTAG